>Ga0209390_10003292_pt1 | contig 26447 bp, 15 predicted proteins | sample BON01_FD_187212 | JGI IMG/M metagenome (GOLD analysis project Ga0209390, IMG submission 187212) | Freshwater microbial communities from Lake Bonney liftoff mats and glacier meltwater in Antarctica - BON-01 (SPAdes) (version 2) | ecosystem: Environmental > Aquatic > Freshwater > Ice > Glacier...
CCCCCCCCGCCCTCACGCGTCTGATGCTCACGCCCCCCGCCACCCCCGCCCACAGACGACCCCCTACTTCTCCATGGATGAGCACCACAAGCTCTCTCCCGTCGCCAAGCGCCTGCTCACCTGAGCACACCCTGTGCCGCGCCTCCTCGGTCCCGTCGTGCTCGGCGGTCGGTCGCAGCGGCACGGCGGTGGAGGGCCGGCGTACAGAGTTTGCGGTGTCGGGGGGGGGGAGCGGTACTTGACTCGGCGTGTGTGGTGCGCACCCGCCCCGTACACAGGTACAGCGAGGTGTGGGTGGGGCCTCGCCGTTGTGACACGCAGCGAAAGGCAAGTGGGTCGCTCTGGCAGTGGTGGGGTGTGACTCCGTGGCTCCCGGTGAATCCCTGTGGGCGCCCGCCGTGGCGTCTGCGGCCGGCTGTGCACATGTGGTCCAGGTCCATGTGTGCATGACGTGTGGCGGCTCGTGTTGTGTCATGTACGTGGTGGGCGTTGCTGCGAGAGGGGGCTGGCAGCACGTGGCGGCCCCGCCCCATTTGTCTGTGTTTTGTGTTTGTGATAAGGTCCGAACGACAGCCGACAGCGCCGACGTCAGTGTGTGTGTGTCGTGTGTGTCCAGTGTCCAGTCGTCATAATATATATAGATACCGTGTCCCTGTTTCTGGAGGCTAGTATTAGTATATGTATATATGTATTTTTATTATTTATTATAATCATTATATAATTTATCTTTGCTTTATTTTTTTTGCTATTATTGCTTTAGCTATATATCAGTCTTATAGTTATAGCGTTATAGTAAACTGAGTAACTGTAGTATTAGTGTTAGTAGCGTAGTAGTAGTAGTAGTAGTAGTGTTGTTAGTAGTAACGTCGTACTAATACCTAATAATAATAGAATTGAATAGCTAATAGAGCCCTCCCCTGCGGCGTGAATTTTTGGGATCTCCCGTCTGTATTTCACCTGTAACCTGTATCGAATCCTGCCTGTGTATCTCACCGTATCCTTATCCTTGGTGATCCCGCTGTATCCCTGTATCTATCTAGCCATTTTGATTTTGCAGCAGATCCACTGTATCTCCCGCTGCCCGCTGTATCTCCCACTGTATCCAGCTGTATCCGTACGTATCTAGCTGTATCTAGTATCTAGTATCTAGCTAGAGCTAGCTGTGCTGTATCTTCTAGCTGTATTCAGTATTCTGCTGTATCTCACCGTATCCCACCGCCTCGAAAACGGGATATGGCCAAAAATTACACTCCAGGGGAGGGCTTAATAGTATAGTAATATGATATATAATATTTATTTATGTCATTAATAATTTATGTTGATATTGGACTATTGTTAGTTGGTAGTCGTAGTCGTGTGTCGTGTTATATATTATATCCTGGTGGCACCCTGCTTCAAAAATATAATATAATTATATATATCATATATATGTACACACACACACACGACATTATAACACAACGAAACGACACCCATAATCAATATATCAACATGATGTACAGCACCGCGACGACGGACGAACCACACTGAGCAGCTGAGCGCTGAGCAGACAGCACACAGCCGGCAGCCGGGCACGGCCCCACGGCCACACACCATACATTAACATTACACACGACGCATATAATCATAATCATACACGACACACATAATCACACACGACACACACACGTACACGCAGCACTAACATGTCACACGTGTACACACACGACGACGCATGCTCTCAACACACTGAGCGGCGATGGCTATGGCGCTTTCGCACCTTCCCTATATTTCCAGACGGCATCAGGAAACCTCTCCTCTCGCGGCGCTGTGAACCTGAAACCTCGCTCCACGCACCACGTGAGGCAGTATCTCCCAGAGCGTCGGAAAAGCAAGCCCCGAGCAGCACGTGCGTGCGTGCGTACGACGTGAAGGCCCACGCGGAGCATATTGCATGCCCGGCATGCCGCGCCGAGGCCAGTATTCCGGCAGCATTGCGTCTAATCGAATCTCGCATCAGCCTTCGGCCGCTCGCGCAGAACACCGGGAACCACCGCAACCACCTCCTCGGTGGAGGGAGGCCGCCTCGACTGTTCTCGTCTCCTCCTCCTCCGCAGCCCCGTGGTGTCCGGCTCCTGGCACAGCGACGGCGCGGCTCGCGGGAGCGCACGCGCAGCCCACCTCAGATTTCGGCCACCGCCAGCGCCTCCTCCGGCTTCAACTCCACCTCCGCCGCAACCGCCACAGCCATCGCAACCGGATGTCCGTCGGCGACAGCCATGGCGGCCTCGGTCTCAATCGCGACTGAGCTCTCGACGGCGTGGTCTATGCTGGAGGCGCCGTCCTCGGCCACAGCAGCGTCACTGGGAGAGACAAGGCCTGTGGATGAGGACGCCGCGCCATCTGATCGCCTGACGCGCGGCTTCTTGTCCTTGGCCCCCTTTGGCCGCCCGCCACCATTCTTGCGCTTTGCCTTGTCCTTGGCTCCCTTCGGCCGTCCGCCGCCCCCTCTCTTCTTGTCCGCATCCTCCACCACCGCAAGGACCGACGTAGCCGGGCTCTCAAAAAACGCAGTCGCGACGGACGCACCCACCTCGGCGCTCACCGCAGGGGCAGCGTCGACCACGGCCGTCAACACCTCGCCAGCGGACGGATCAGTGGAGGGGTAGTCGGTGGCAGTGACGATTTGGGCCGCGGATTGCTGCGCAAAGCTGAAAATCGTTTGCGACATTTTGTTTTCCACAATAAAAAAACGACCAAAAATAAAACGCCAGCGGACTAAAATAGACCATGGTTTCTTCCGCTCCCCAACCAACGTCAGAGGCGGCGACGGCGGCCGCGGCGGCGCCGCTGCGGTACACGTTGGTATGCTCGGGCACCTTCAACCCGCCGCACCGCGGTCACGCGCTCATGGGGCTGCACGCGGCCGCGCGGCTCGCCGCGCGCGGCCACCGCGTCGACCGGCTGCTCTTTTTGCCAGTGTCCGACAACTACCTGCTCAACAAGCTGGCTTCCCGCATAGCCCCGGCGGCAGGCGCTGCCCCATCGGCGTCCCTCGCTATGAAGAGCGACGCGCCTCACTTTTCGATGGCGGCGAGGTGCGAGCTGCTCTCGAGCCTGGTCGACGCCGAACTGGCTCGGAGGGCCGACGTAGTGGCCCCAGGCCACGTCGCTGTGCTGCCCTACGAGCAGGCGCACGCCGAGCGCCTGCTGCAAGATTCGCCCTCGTACTGGGGCCGCCTGCTGCCGGGCGGCTACCTGCGCACGGTGCCGACGGCGGCGCTGATTCGCGTGCTTGCCGCCGACAACCAGGTGGTGCCTCCGGGCGCGAGGCTGGGGCTCGTCTTTGGTGTCGACAACCTCGCGGGAATGGCGTCGTGGGAGTTGCCCGCCCAGCTTATGGCGAGATCCGACCTCGTCCTGATTGGCCGCGGCGACGGCGACAGCTTGGACCTCCAGGGCGCGGCGCTGGCCCCGTTGCTCTCGGCGATACGCTGCGTCGAGGCCGACGCGTGCGTGCCTCTGGTGCTGCCGGCGGACTTTGAAGCGGAGGCTGGGGGCGGCGCGGCGGAGACGGAGGGCGGCGGCGGCCGCGTGTGGCGGCATACGCGCGCCGCCCCTGATTCAGCCACCGGTGGCGCCAGCGCGCGCAGTGCGGTGCTGTATGCCTTTGGCTCTCCGTGCTCCTCCGTCCGCCACCTCTCCTCCACTGCGATCCGCGAGGCGATGGCAACCCTCAAGCGCCATGGCTACGGCGACGCGGGGATGCTGATGGGGCCCTCGTCGGGGCGGAGGAAGCGCCTGGCCTCAGACCCTGGGGACGGGGCTGATAGCAAACAGGTTACCGGTGCAACCTTCTGTAGCGGCGCCGCCCTGGGAGGCTTGCTCGGAGGGTGGGTGGGGGGCGGTCAGTGGGCCAGTCACTACAGCGACGCCGTGGCGCGCGGAGAGCTCGCGGGCGCGGCGCAGTCCCCGCTCAGTGCGGCGCCCCCCGCATTTCCCGATATCATATTAGGATGTAAGTAAGAGTACGACCACTGCCACTGCTGTGTCGTGTTCTGTGTCTGTGTCAGAAGTGTTCAAGATGAAGATGTCAGATTCTCCCGCCTCACACAGCCACAGCCACGACAGCATCAGCATCTACGTATATATATGTATACAAATTTAATGTTTAATGTCTGAGATGTAACACACACACGCAGCACAATCACTCTCTACCTCTACATCTATCTACACAATAAAAAAAAAACTTTTGTGGTGTGAGTTGTATGTATGAAGATTTTCACAAAAAAAAAAAAAAAAAAAAAAAAATATATGTATATATATAATAATATATATAATATATACACGATTTAGCACGGCCTGTAAAAACTGTAATAAAAATATTGTAATAATAAATATTGTGCCACATAATAACTTAACACATAACGGTTAAACCATGAACCATAATAACAACACAAAATCTCTGTGAACGTAACAGTGACTGTGAACAGCTAAATACAAACGTGGCCTCCTCGTATCCTACCACAACCTAAACCTAGGCAGGCCGACCATGTATACTAAAATAGAGCGTACGAGTACACGTGGTGCACGGTGCACATGGAGACCTAGGTGCTAGTCTACAGGGGTACGGTGGTACGGTACGTACCCCCCTGTATTTCTATGCTACCTGCAAGGGGTTCTATAATAAACTTTGTAGTGTGTAGTGTACGTTTTCGGAAAATAAAACTCATTTTGCGCGAAGAGTTTCGCGCGTCTTTTTTTTCTCGCGCGTCTTTTTGGCCAACGAGCTTTCGATGAAGTCTTCGCGTGGTGTGGTCCCCGCGGCGCATGCACGCGGCGCCAAACGTGGGCCGGACGAGCTTGAGCGGCCCGACAAGCTGCACCGCCGCGCCGACGGAACGGCCGTCACTGCGGACACGGTCATGGCCGATGCCCCGCCCGCCGCCATGCATCGCGTGTCGGTCTTTGGCGGAGCGGCCGCGACCTCAGCGAGCCGCGAGTCGGCCGAGGATCCCGACCAGCACAAGATCGCCCAGCGTCAGAAGCAGATTGACCATGGGAAGAACACGCTGGCGTACGACAAGTACTGTCGTCAGGTGCCGCGGAATCAGCGAGACCGCACCAAGCCACACCACCTACGTACGCCCAACCCGCGCGAGGCGGGAATCTCGAAGCGCCAGTTCGACGGCCGGGTGCGTGATTGGCGGCGCAAGCTGCACGAACTGTGGGATTCGGACGGCAACCCTGCCGAGGCGCCGGCGGGTGCGGAGCCCCGCGCCTCGGAGTCGTCCTCTTCATGCTCAACCTCTCTGAGCCGTGCGGTGTCCGCCTCTGCTGGCCGTTCGTCGCTGGACGCTGAGGCCGCGGCTCGCGCAGAGACCGTTTTCTCCCTGGACGACTACCTTGCCGGCGACGAGGTGGACGCTCCGCTGCTGGGCTACGAGGAGGGGCCTGCAGAACTGGAGAACGGCGCAAAGACGCCAAAGACGGGCTTGACCACGCGCGTCGTCACAAAGACGGCGCCTGCGCTCCCTGCAGCCGGAGCGGCGGCCGAGGCGGTGGAGGCGAAATGCCCGAGCATGGCCAGTCTGGGGACGGCCGGCGTTGCACTGCAGGGGTGGGAGGCTGAGGGCGGCCCGAGCGTGGCTGGGTTGAAGGCGCCGGTGGCGGATCAGCACTTGAGCGGCGGTGGCGCGGCCCCCGCTGCGTTAGCGCCGGCCTTCGATTATGATGACTACCTCGGCGCCCACTTGCTCGGCAGCTCCTGCGAGCCGCCGACGCCGCCCGCGGCAGCCAAGGCGCACGCGAGCGGCCTCGGGGACGGCACGGCTGCGACGGCGGGGTCCGCCCTTCGCGCGCGCCTCGACGCGTTCAAGGCGGAGGGAGCTTTTGCAGCGGCGGCGGGCGGAGCGGACATATACGCGAGCTTTGACGGGGACGACGGCCTGATCGGGTGAGGCGGTGCGCATCATCATGTCGCGCTGGGCGTGTCGGGGTGCCTGCTCTGGCCTCTGGTTTGTGTGATGTATCTCTCACGCCTACGACAGCGCCCCGCAGCCGCAGCCTCCGCTAAGATGAGAATAGCTAGTGTGACAATCGTCAATCGTATTCAGTAAGTCAGTAGCAGAAGCAGTAGTCAGCAGTCACGGCAATAGTAATAGTAATAGTACTATTAATATACCCGTCGTGAGTAATATACAATTATATATATATAAACAAAAGCAGCAAAAGCGCGCGTTATATATATATATATATATATATATATATATATATATATATATATATACATATATATACATATATATATATATTTTTAATCTGCTATATTACACTGTAATATTTTAATATTACTGGCGGTACTGGCAGAATGCGAGAAGACTTCCTCGAGGCCGTGCTCTCGGGGTGTGCGCAACGCCCCGCGTCTCCACCGTCGTCGCGAGCGCCGCCCGGTCGGGGCGCGCACTTCGACTTCGACAGTTGACAGTTGGCAGTTGGCGTGAGGAAAACGTTTTTGGCGTTTGCGGCCCGGTTCCGTTTGCCGTTTGTTTAATCAGAATCAGAGCCGTTTGAACGGGTGAACCAGCGTTCACGTGCCTTTTCGCCGAACCTGGGTCTGGGCCCTTCGAAAGGGGTGAGCATAGACCGTTACCGTTTGAGTGGGGACGGTCGGTGCGTCTGCGTCTGCGGGGGTTTGTCTTCTGCCCTGGGGGTAGTGCGGTGTAGCCGCAGTGCTGGCTGTGTGCTGTGTATGCTGTGGGCCATATCGGCTGCTGTGTGGGGGGGGAGTACCCTGTAGGGGTAAGCATACCATCATCATCTTTGACCTTGCTTGACCTTCGACCTTCCTCCTTCCTTGCTTGCACTTGCAGAACTACGAGAAATAAGTTGAACTACGACTACGAACTACGCAGAACGCATAATAACGTAGAAGCTGAAGTTCTCCTGCAATGATATCGATGTAGCTCTGCTAGAGCTGCTGTACGGGTAAGGGGATGCCGTTATGTCGTTGGAGGTACGGGCCTAGCTCTACTTATAGCAGATATATATAATAATGTATGAAACTACTACATACTCTACTATTAGAAGAGTTAGTCGTTTGCCACTCTGCCTGTGTGGGTCGACGCCACCCCAATGGCTACGCCACTTGTGTCGCTTACCGCAGTGAGCCCGGTCGACGGGCGGTACGCGGATAAGACCGCGCCGCTGCGCGAGCACTTTTCAGAGTACGCGCTCATCAAGCGGCGCGTCGCCGTCGAAGTCGCCTGGCTGCTCCAGCTCTCGGAGAAGGGCCTGGTGCCACAGCTGCCGAAGTTCGACGCTGCGGCCATCGCGACCCTGCAGTCCATTGCGGACAAGTTCGACGTGACAGAGGCGGAGCGGGTCAAGCTGATTGAGCGCACCACCAACCACGACGTCAAGGCGGTCGAGTACTACCTCAAGGAGAAGGTGGCCGCGGCAGACCCGTTGCCGGCGCAGCTGGCCGCGTCGAGTGAGTTTATCCACTTTGCGTGCACGTCGGAGGACATCAACAACCTGTCGTACGCGCTGATGCTGCGCGACGCGCGCAAGGAGGTGACGCTGCCGGCGATGCAGGCCGTCATCGACAAGCTCGTAAGCATGGCGCACAACCTGGCGGAGGTGCCGATGCTCTGCCACACGCACGGACAAACGGTGCGCCGCCTGGCGGCCGGCACAGGTTCCTCCTTGCTTGCGGCACCCACCCCTGCCCCGTCCACCCGCAGGCGACCCCGTCGACGGTGGGCAAGGAGATTGCCAACGTGGTGGCGCGCCTGCGCATCCAGATTAAGACGTTCGAGCAGGAGCCTATCTTGGGAAAGATTGCCGGCGCCTGCGGATCCTACCAGGTGCGACGCACCCTAACTGGAGGTCAGTGGGCGGCGTCTGGGCGGCGGGAGGGGGCGAGGTCTGCAGTCGGTGGGTGGTCTGCAGTCGGTGGGTGGAGGCGGGAGCTCTTGGGAGCGCTCGAGGCAGGAGGGAGCGGAACGGACTGTGGGAGCTGAACGCGGAACGGACTGTGGGAGCTGAACGGCCTGTGGCGACTTAGGTTGGCAAGTGACAACGGGTTGCGTGGGAGGAGGATACCGGCTCGGCCTTTGGCAGCAGTGCCTTGGACCACGGGGCTTATATATATGTATATACATACATATGTATATATATATATATATATATACATAGATATATGCAGATATATGTAGATATACTTAGAGTACCCACGCCGGTGGTCCTTTCTGAGCCTCCTGTCTCCGTGTGCGCAGGCGCACCTGTCGGCGGTGCCTGGCGCCGACTGGCCAGCCTTCGCCAAGAGTTTCGTCGAGTCGCTCGGCCTGGTCCACAACCCATACACCACCCAGGTGCGCGCCAACTTGGCCTTTACAAGATATTCTTTTACTTCGAGTCGTTGGTGCACGAATCAATCGTCCTTTGGTTTCTCCGGCCCGCCTGCATTGTCCACACTGTTGCAATACGATTGCACGACTATTGGGCAATATATCAGCCCCATCCTCGACCTCTCTTCTATATGCCATACACCATACAATATTGGTCATGCAAATATCGTGTAAAGCCCAAGCGCCAACGAGGAGACGCGGGGGCGGAGACGGCCCGGCGCTCTTGTTTGGCACGGCGCCGGCCTTCTGCTCTCTCTCTCTCTATATATATATCTATCTATCTATCTATCTATCTATCTATCTATCTATATATATACATATATGTATATATATATATATATATATATATATATATATATATACTGCTCCCGTAACTCTGAGCGCTACCGTTGTGTTGTTGTAGATTGAGCCGCACGACTTTATCGCGGCGCTCTTCGACGCGCTGCGCCGCTTCAACGTCATCTGCCTCGACCTCTGCCGCGACATGTGGGCCTACATCTCCAAGGGCTACTTCAAGCAGAAGGTCGTCGCGGGCGAGGTCGGCTCCTCCACCATGCCCCACAAGGTGAGGAATGCGAGACGACCAGCGCCCCTGCTACACTATATATATATATATATATATATGTATATATATATATATATATATATATATATATATATATATATATATATATATATATATATGAATATATATACACCTCTGCGTCTGGCTCGCCCACCAGCCCTATGTGTGTGTGTGTGTCCCTCTCTCTCACTCTTTCTCTCTCTGCTCAACGAGATCTATGCGCCATCTTACCTCCAAGACGAGTGTGAATCGAGCCCTGTAAATAGTATACAAACACACACACACACACACACACACACACACACACACACACGCATGTACAAATCCCTTTCCGGTGTTTCCCTGCAGGTGAACCCGATTGACTTTGAGAACGCGGAGGGCAACTTCGGCCTGGCCAACGCCGTGCTGGGCCACCTGGCCGAGAAGCTGCCCATCTCGCGGCTGCAGCGCGACCTGACCGACTCGACCGTGATGCGCAATCTGGGCGTGGGACTCGCTCATTGCGCCATCGCCTACGCCTCGCTGCTCAAGGGCCTCTCCAAGGTGGAGGTGAACGAGTCCGTGCTGCTCGCCGACCTCGACCGCAACTGGGAGGTGCTGGCGGAGCCCGTCCAGACGGTGATGCGGCTCTACGGCGTCGAGTCGCCCTACGAGAAGCTCAAGGAGCTGACGCGCGGCCAGAAGATCACCGCCGAGGGGATGCGCGCCTTCGTCGCGACGCTCGACATCCCAGAGGAGGCCAAGCAGCGGCTCGCCGCGCTCACGCCCGCCTCTTACATCGGCAAGGCCGCCGAGCTCGCAAAGGCCATCTGAGGCGGAAGAGGGGCGGGGTAACGAATAGCGAAGTAGACGTAGAGACGGTGGGGAGGAAGGCAAGGCGCGTGGGCTGACATCATTCGGACGGGCGGAAAGCGCCCGCCGTCGCTCGCTCGCCTCGGCCATGCAGTCAAGTGTCTCCGCCAGACAAAACGCGTGGCGTGGGTCGTGTTTCTGTGGGCTTGGACAAGCCTGCGTGGCGCGAGCGTGTGTCGGACTCGTGTACCCCCTCTGTCTCTTTCGTTACTTTTGACTCTTTCTAAAGCTAAAGTCGTTCTTTATCTTTTTTCTATATCTATATCTCTGAAAATGAATAAATACTTGTAAATACAATTACCATATTACTAATCGATTACCTATAATAACCTATAACCTATACCTATCTATACCTATTTCTATGTTATTGTTATTGTTTATGTTATTGTTATGGTTTATTGTTTATAATAATATAATATAAATGATTTATTAATACACACGGGTATACATAATGTTTTTACCTATATATATATAATATGTACATTATATATTATATATAATATATATATATATTATGATCATTGGTTTTTGCGAAAAAAAATCTACATCTAGAGACTCTAGCTCCTGAGACTGAGTTTAGAGCTACGAGATACGCCCCACAGTTGTGGTTGTGGCCGACCGCTCGAAACTGCACACCCAAATCCAAATAACGGTCGAGGTCATTTTTTGCGCGGGGGGGGGAGAGTGAGAGGAGAGACGCTAAGAAATTTTGTATTTCCTCTTGCTTCGCTGCTCGCTGTAGCTTTCTCGCCTCCCGGGCCTGGGCGGCCCTACGTCTTCGATGCGTGAGAGCTGCGCCGGTCCCCTCCTACGCTCCCACATCACATGAGCCCCTCCGCCTTAAGCGCGTCCATCTTCAACCAGTGCTGAAGTGGGTTCACAAGTGTGTTGGCGGCCGAGGCGCCGTTCACCGCCACCGCGGGTACGCCAATGCCCGGGAAGACTGAGTCTCCACAGAGCACGAGCTTGGGTATGGGCGTCGCGCAGTTGGGCAGGACGCTCCCGAACGTGGCACCATAGGTCCCGCGCGCTCGTCGGAGGAAGCGCTCGTGCGTCAGCGGAGATCCGATCAGCGCCACCTGCGGCGGATACCGCCGGGGGGGGGTTGGGGCTCAGCGGTGGGGGCGCGAGGGCGGAAGCGGCGCAAGTCATCCATATATATATATATATATATATATGTATATATGTATATATATATATATATATATATATATATGTATATATATATATTATCCAGGCGGGCGGGGAGGCGCCGCACCTCGGCCCGTTGCCTCGCGTCGGGGATGACCCTCTCGACCGCGCGCCAGAGCGCCTGCGCCCTCTCCTCCTTGAGCGCCGCGTACTCGGCCGATCCGCGCTTGAGCCCCTCCCAAATCTCGTAGGGCTCGTTGCCGCAGCCGTAGGCGTGCAGCACCACCTTTCCCGGCGGCGCGAGGGTCGGGTCGAGCTTGCACGGGTTGGAGACGGCGATCATGTTCTGGTCGGCGCAGACGAAGGCCGAGTCGCCCTTGAGGCCAAGATCCATGACCGTGTAGTGCGCCTCGAGCTTGGTCAGGTCGAGCCCCGTCGCGTCGAGGGCGAGGTGCAGGTGCAAGTATGAGCGCGTCATCTCCACCTTGCCGGCGCCGGCCAAAAAATCGGTCGCGGGCTCGGCCAGCGCGGCGTCGCCCAGCAGGGCGCCGAGGCTCCAGATGGGCGCGTTGCAGACTACGCCCGCAGTGGTCCGAATCCTCCTCCCACTGGCGAGTTGTACCCCGGCCGCGCTGCCCGACGCGTCAAGTTCGATCCGCTCCACGGGCGAGCGCAGCGCCACCGTGCCGCCGCCACGCTCGATGGCGGAGACCAGCGCGTAGATGATGGCGCCCATGCCGCCCTTCGGGTAGTCGAGCGCGGCGCCCTCGCGGTGCATGTCGAAGAGGATGTAGGCCATCGCCGCCGCAGACGTCTCGGCCGCGGGAAGGCCAGAGAGAGAGAATGCTAGCGCGTCGAGCCAGGCACGCAGCCACGGGTCGCGCACCGTGAAGAGCGGGCCGTCCAGGAAGGGCGCGAAGGGGCCAGTCGCGACCTCGCCCTGGGCGGCCAGCGTCTTGAGCGCCTCAAAATGGCGCAGCAGCGGCAGCAGGCTCCACGCGTCGCCACGCATTGCCATGGCGGGAATATCGGCTGCCGCCGCGACGAGCGGGTTGCACGCCGCCCGCAGCGCCTCGAACTCGGCCACCGCGCCCGCGCCTCCAAAGCTGGCGAGGGGGCCTTGCTGGAAGTGGCCGGGGCCGAGGCGCAGCTTCCACTCGCCGGGCGTCGGCTCATCCGGCGCCTCGGCAGGAGGCACAACCATGCCCCAGCCGTCGTACCGGATCCACTCGACGGCGTCGCCCGCGCCCACCGCGTTGAGCAACTGGCGTAGAGGGTTGTAGGGCGCCGCCGAGCAGCCCAGCACGATGGTCGGGCCGCTGTCAAAGGTGTAGGTGGTGCCGTCGGGCCCCACCCGGGTAAAGGCGTGCGCGCACCCGCCGGCCAAGTAGTGGGCCTCGCACACGGCGACCCGCTTGCCATAGACCTGGGTCAGCACAGCTGCCGCGCACAGCCCGCCAATGCCCGCTCCAACCACGGCCACGTCATACTCGCCATTCAAGTCCGCCTCGAGCGACGCCAGCCGCAACCGCGTCGTGCGCCGCCAGGGTGGCTGGGTGAGAGAGCGAGAAAGTGGGCCGGTCGGCCAGGTGCTGGCGGACACCACGTGCGAGGGGCCGCTGACTAGGTGCGCTGCTGCGCTCTGAACAAGCAAGAACTGAAGTATTTTTGAAGGCCATGTCGTCATTATAGCGCGCCACCAGTTCCAGCCGAGAGCCAACGCAGCGCAAGGCGCAACGTTTCACAGGTTCACAGGGAACTATTCACAGACGGTTTATAGCTATATAATACAAAGGGGCCACGAGCACACGAGCACACACTGAACGAAAGTGGCACACATTACGAGTAGTTGCTGCTGTACTAAGCTCGCTCAAAGTACGAGAAGTTAGTTAAGAGGATGTCTCCAACGACATCCCTATCATCCCTTCGCGATCGTACGCTTAACGAACGTAGATCGTGCCTTCGTCTAAGTAAGATCGATCTTACGACTAACTACTTATACGAATTTGGCCTTTACACGATATTGCCGCCTTCCCAATACTATATGCTGTATGGCATACAAAAGGGGGGTCGGGGGAGGGGGCGTGCATTGCGCAATAGTCGTGCAATAGCATTGCAATCGTATATCTTCTTCTTCTTCTTCTGGGCGTTGCAGGTGTGTGGTGTGGGGACAATTGACAATTAAAAAAAGGATGTGATTAACTCTCGCTCACTCATCACTCACTCACGTCGTCACTCACTCACACACAAAAGGCACTTTGAAGTGAAACAATATCTTGTAAAGGCCAACTATGAAATGTGTGTACATACAGATACAGAACGAGCGCTGTGTGACGTGGGACTGTGTGTGTGCTCCTTGTCCCCGTGACTGTTGTGGTGAGTGGTGATGGCGCGACGGCGCGATGGCGATGGTGCGGTCGTGCGGTGTGGCGGTGTTGTGCGTTGTGCCGGCGGCGGTGTGTCGCTGGGCGCTGGGGGCTGCGCGCGCTGTGGTCCTCTACGGTCCTCTTCTTCCTCCTCTGCGCGCAACAGACAGAATATGAACAGGAACCGCGCACACAGCGCACACAAACGAACCCACAGCACCAGTACGTACGAGATGGGACGACATGGGTCGGTAGCAGTATCATAGTTTTACAGTTATTATTATTTGGTTGTAAGTCTGTGGATCTTGCGCTGCGGAGGGTAAAATAACTTGTCACTTGTCCGCTTGTCTGTCCCGGTCCCTCGAAAACAACATCTCCAGTTCTCCTCCAAACTCTCAGCAACACACGGCACACGTGGCCGAGCGATGAGCGACGCAACACGGACACAGAGCGTGCAGCGCCCGCGAATTTGCCATCGAACAGCCCTTCTTGCGCACCACCACTCCCCCTGTCCCCATGCAGCGTCCCCCATGCCCCACACAACGTGCGCGCAGACTGCGCCCCCCTGCCCCAGGTTAAACAAGCGAGGCTGCTCAAAAGTTTCCCTTCTCGTAGCCAAACGAAAAGAGGCCGTTGGTGTAGGCAAGGAAGAAGAGGAGGAAGGGGATGAAGGCAACGTAGAGCCCGGCTCCCTCGGTCGCAAGGTCAACGCCGTCCTCGCCGCCGTTTTCGGAAAAGTTGGGCATCCAGTCGGGCTGGCGAGGCAATGGGGCGGGGAGTGGTCTCAGCAACAGGCAAGGGGCACCGAGCGCGGTGGGCCAGCGAGGCCAGCGAAGGGAGCGCGTGGTAGCGAGGAAGGGAGGGTGTAGCCACTCTTCTGTTAGAATATGCGGTTTGTGCAATGCACGCTTGCGGATTGAGCACATGGCAACACCTCACAGGCTACCTGCCTTGAACTCTAACAGGTGCGCGTGCGAGTAAGGCAAGGCGAGGGCATAAAAAATCGAAGCGCGGCCGCGCCGGGCAGCTGGACGCACCCGCGAGACGGTGTCCACCTCGTCATCGTAAAAGGCGCCCTTCGGCTTCGGGGCGCCGCGGCCCTTGGGGGCCGGCGGCGGGGCCTCCTCCTCCTTCTTGCCGAAGAAGTTGCCAAACTGCATAGTCGGCCCAACCGCAGTCCTGCAAGGGCGGGAATGCGCGCCATAGCGGCGTCAGCACCACCTTTTGCGATGCTCTCCGTCAAGGTCGGCGGCCGGCGGTCCAATCGCCATTAGCGCCGCGGCGCGCGGCTGCACGCTGGCGCACGCACCTGCTGATGACCGGGCGTGTCATGAAGCCCGTCTGGAGGGCAAGGGAGCCCGTGCAGGCCGCGGCGAGGAGGACAAGGCGAGTCATAATGTGCTGGCGCCGACGATGGAAACTTCGCTGAAAGGGCACTTTTACTATTAGTAAGCAATATATCGGGGGGGTAACCCGAGCGGGGTCCGTCGTCTCAGGCGGTGCAGGCAGCAGGCAGGATCGAGGCAGGAGGCAGGAGGGAGACGAGGAGGAGGCAGGCGACAGGAGAAGGGCGAAGGCGAGAGCAAGAACAGAGGAAGGAGAAGGAGGGGAGAGGGGTCGTCGCACACTTTGTATACGCGTGGCGCGTGGCGCGTGGCCACAAACACATCAGCGAACAGCCACAGCCACAGACAGCAACAGCAACAGCCAACAAACAGCCAGCACAGCAGCCACAAAACAGTCAACTCACGATGATAGCTCCAACTGCTCGCAGCTTGCGAGCACACACGACGCACGAACTCAAGCTACGAGTAGCGAAGAGGCTAGAGGTACGCGAACTCAATTACTCGTCAACTCGCTCGCTCAGTGCTCAGCAGTGCTCAGTGCTCAGTCGCTTTTGCTTGCTTGCGTGTGCGTGCACTTTTATACTTTTACTTTTATAATAATTAAACTATTTATATTTATATGGTTATGGTTATATCGTAATACGTAATACTTGCGACTCTTATTGCGAACTGGGAACTGGAACTGCTCGCGCACATTCGCCACACAGACACATAACACGAATCACGAAGTAGAAATAATATCACGAAGCACGAATACTCTTCCGCAAATACCACACGCCCCCCCCTAGCTCCCCCCAAACAGACATACCCCACGTGTTGAAACCTAGTAGGGCGGTAGTGGGGAACCCGCCCTACTAGGTTTCAACACCACGACTTGCCAAGCAGGCGAGACTACTCATTCAACATCACCTATCTATTTACAAAAAATCACCCCAGTGGCTAGGCCGGTGTCCCGCCCACCTCTGGTACCTCGTCGTCGGAAAGGCCGCGCGTTAGGGCGATCTGCCGGTCAAGCAGCACGCGCACCTGCTCCGCAGACATGGGGTTCTCGTGCGCCTCCTCCGCGTGCTCGTCCTGAAGCCGAAACAGAGGCAAGGGTGAGGATTATGGCGAAACGACGGCCGTGTCCACGCTAGGGGCCATGGTGGTGGCGACGATGCAGAGAGTGTGGCGGAAACTCGCGCAGGCAGTGTCAGGCCCTGCCACGGCCACTGCCCACCCCGGTGCAGAAGAGGGCGCGGGTCGGGCATGTCGTGTGGCGGCTGTGGCACCTCTGAAACCTCGTCGAGGCCGTACACCGCCAACAGTCCGTCCTTTTCCCTTCTGCTGAGGGTGTCGATCTCCGCACTGGCCGTGCCGTCGGTCGACGGCTTCTGGCTGCAACCGCAGCACCAGGCGCACCAGCCACTAAACATTTCAGGTCGGCGGCAAAGTGATCGGATGTGTTCACATTCACGACGATCTTTTTTATCTTTGTATGTATGTTGTATGTGTGTGTGTGCGTGTGACCTGCTGTTATTGATCTTTGCTTACAGGCGATCTTGAGGGCGACGACGCGGCGACGATGACTTCGACTAATACGCGTCGTTGTGCGGTTGCTCGCTCTGTGTTCGTGTGAGTGGTTTGTTCTGCTGACGTGTGTTCTGCTGTCGTGTGTGTTGTTGTTTGTTGTTGTTGTGTGTGTTGTGTGTGTGTGCGTATGACGTATGACCTTGACGCCTGACGCCTGCCTGTCTGTTCCTGTTCGACAGCCTGTTGATTGATCTTTGCTCTTTGTTTGCTGAGATCACGAGATCACCGAGACATAATTCACAGACACAGACACGGACGGTTTAGCTCTAGATAGAAGCCTATATCTATACACATATCGATATCGGGTTATTAAGTAAGCCGATCGAGAATCGTCATATTCATATTCACATATTGATATTGCATTGCCATTGCAAATCACTGCATTTGCATTTGCATATTGCATATTGCCCATAATATTATAATGCCATTATTGCCATTGAGATTGTGATTATTATTTTATTGTGATTGTGATTGATATTATTGCTGTTGCTGTGTGATTATTCATTATTATTATTATTGCTGATATTAGATGGTGCATGGTGCATGGTGCATGCATGGCCATGGCCATGGCTACATATACATTAACATTAAGAGCTAATTATAATTAAGCTGCACACACATACACATACGTACACCTGTATTAAAATTACATTATACATTAAATAATATACAGATACAGGTATACAGGTACACTGTACGGGTACGGTATACATAGACATAGCACATACACATAGCAGCTAATAGTGCATAGCACACCACATAGCATCTGTATAATATCTACTATAATTATATCTATATCTATATCTTCTATATCTATTATTAATTTAATAAAATTTTTGACTATTATAGACTATAACTATAAGCCCATAGATATAGATCACAACTAATACGAATACTGTAGTACTAGACTTATCCTAGATATCTATTTATATTTAACAAGGGCTAGATATCGCAATATAACAATAAACACTCAAACTCAAACTCATTTTTTTCGACTTATTAAGAAAACTTCCGGCGACTCGGACTATCTACTATCTACAGTACTGATGGACTCTGCTCTCCTCACACTCACACAGCCTCTACCCAGCGTCTCAACTCGTCAAGAAAACAACAGACCCCCAGCGAAGATGCCCCACCTCCACCTCGGACAAGCACCCCGACGACGCTGTGGGTGCGTCCCTCTACCGTACCTTGCGGCCAGACTAACTAGCTACCTCTGGCTTCTTCTTGGGCGGGCGGCCTGGCTTCCTCTTGACCGGCGGCGCTGCCGCTTCCTCCGGCACAGCAACGCGGCTACCCGCGCCCGCAGCGGCGGCGGCCTCCTGCGCCTGCCTCCCCAGTCCCCCGGAGTCTGGGCTCGCTGCCTTGGCGGCTTCTAACACCAAGACGTCCTCGTTGCTGTCGTCGGCCTGGATGCGCTCCGTAGAAAGCCGGAGGCGCCCCGTACGGGATGCCCTGCCGCCGTCTGCGTCTTCACTCCTACCGGCGTCGGGCGCACTCGCCGCGGCTTCGCCGGCGCCCTCCGTGGGATGTTTGATCGCTCCCTTGTGCGACCAGTCGAGCGTCGGCGAGAACATCCCACTGCCGCGACTCCTACGCGGTCCGTCCTGCAGAGGTTCGTGCATTAGATTGGCGAGCTCGCGCTTGCCGCGCTTCGCCGGCCGCACGGAAGGCTCCTCCATCGCAGGGGGCACCTCCGCCGCCGCCCTAGTAGCAGCACCGCCAGTCGCAGAAGCTGCTGCCGCCTCCGCCGCTGCACAAGCCACGCCACTCTCCTGTTCCGTGCTGGCCCCTGTGGCCACCCTGTCAGCCGCACTCGCCGCGGCTTCGCCCGTGCCCTCAGTGGGATGTTTGATTGCCCCCTTGTGCGACCAGTCGAGCGTCGGCGAGAACGTCCCACTTCCGCGATTCCTGCGCGGTCCATCCTGCAGAGGTTCGTGCATCAGGTTGGCTAGCTCGCGCCGGCCGCGCTTCGCCGGCCGCGCGGAAGGCTCCTCCATCGCATTGGGCACCTCTGCCGCCGCACTAGTAGCAGCACCGCCAGACGCATAAGCTGCAGCCGCACCAGGAGCACCAGCAGCACTGCGCGCTGCTTCAGCCGAAGCTGCAGCCGCTGCCGCCGCCACGGCCTCCTCCTCCACCGCCTCTTCCGCCGCCGCCGCAGCATCGCTCGCCGCCGAAGCTGCAGCCGCCTCGGTCGCCGTAACAGCAGCAGCAGCGTCCGCCTCTGCCGCCGCCGCAGCACCGCTCGCCGCCGACGCCGCCTCGAGCGCGGCGGGCGCCTCAGCGGGGCTGGTGCCACCGCCGGCGTCGGCCGCGGCACTCGGCGAGGCTTGGCCCGTGCCCTCGTGCCGGGGCTGCTTCGTCGCCCCCTTGTGCGACCAGTCCAGCGTGGGCGCGGAGGCGGCGCTGCCGCGTCTCTTGCGCCGCCCGTCCTGCAGCTCCACGAGTGCGCCGTCGGTCCGGTCTTCTGCCAGGTTGGACAGCTCGCGCCGGCCGCGCGTCAACGGCCGTGCAGGAGGCGCGTCGGCCGCCCCAGTCGCAGCGCCGCTCGCCGCCGAAGCCGCAGCCGGCTCGGCCGCGGCGAGCGCCTTTGCGCTGAGGGCGGGGGAATCGCTTGCTCCGTGCTCGGGCGGCGAGGCGGCCGCTCCCGTCAGCTTCTCTACGCTCTTCTTTCGGCCCGGCGGCCTGCCACGCGGCTTCTTGGTGGCCACTTCCGGCGCGGCAGCACGCCCCTCCTCCGCCGGAGCTTGAGCAGACTTGTGCTCAGCCTTCTCCGCGGCGGGTTGCGGTTCCGCGCTCCCGGCTGCAGCCTCCTCCGCCCCCGCAACCCCCTCCTCCGCCGCCCCCGGCTGCTGGTCCTCTGCCCCCTCCTCCGCCACCTTCGCTGCCTCCTCCTCCACCGCCTCCGGCTGAGCCCCCTCCTCTGCCGCAGCAGGCGTCGAAAGCTCCACCGCCTCCGGTTGAGCCTCCTCCTCCACTCCCTCCTCCTCCTCTACCTCCACTCCCTCCTCCGCCGCCTCCGGCTGAGCTTTCTCCGCCGCTTCCTCTACCGCAGTAGGCGTCGGAAGCTCCGGTCTCTCGGACTGAGCCGCCTCCACCCCCTCCTCCACCGCCTCCGGCTCCGCCTCTATCACTTCCTCCACCACCCCCTCATCCCCCGCCACCTCCGGCAGAGCCACCTCCTCCGCCTCCTCCTCCTCCTGCCCCTCCTCCCCCGCCACCTCCACGCCCTTCTCCGCCTCCTCCGCTGCCTCCGACTGAGCTGCCTCCTCCTCCTCCGCAACCTCGACTCCCTCCCCCGCCTTCTTGAGCTCTTCCTCAGCGTCCTCCGCCTCCTCCTCCGCCTCCTCGACCGCCTCGGCCATCTCTTCGCCCGTCTGCTCTGCCTCCGCCTCCTCCCCAGCAGCCTCCTCGGCAACCTCCACCTTTTCTTCCTCTTCTTCCTCCCCATCCTCCTCCGCCTCCACCACCACCTCCTCCTCCTCCTCCGCCGCCGCCGCCTCCACTTCCTCCTCCTCCTCCTCTATGACCACCGCCTCCACTCCCTCCTCCATCTCCTCCGGCTGAACCACCTCCTCTTTCGCAGCAGACGCCGGCAGCTCCGACCTCTCCGGCTGAGCCTCCTCCTCTGCCGCCTCCTCCACCCCCTCCGGCTGAACCTCCGCCTTCTCCTCCGCAGCCTCTTCCTCCTCCTCCTCCGCCTCCACTACCTCCTCCTCCTCCGGCCGAGCCTCCTCCTCCTCCTCCGCAGATGGCGCCGGCAGCTCCGACCCTGTCACACCGTCGGATTGCGTCGAGGCGCCGCCCCGCTTGGCACCGCTCTCCACGGCGTGCGAGGCTGCTGCGAGATCGGAATCGTGGTCGCGCAAGCTCCGGCCTGGAGGCTCGGCCTCGGAAATAGACGGCGGGAGCTCGTCATCGGGCGATCCGCTCTCCGCGTCGTCGTCTTCGGCGGCGGCGGCGGAGACCGAGTCTTCTGTGGGAGGGGCGGTAGCGGCCGAGGGAGAAGCGGTTGCTGAGTCACCGTCGACGTCGGCGGAAGAGGCGGCGGCGGCGTTGGGGAGGGAGGCAGCGGCGGCTGGGGCCACGTTGGCATCGGCGGCGACGGGGACGGTGGCGGTGGGGACGGCGACCGCGATGGCGGCAGCGGCGGCGGCGGCGCTTGCGGTTTCTGCTGCTGCGACGTCGATGGCTGCAAACGCTGCTGCTGCTGCGACGATGACGACCGCGGCGGCGTCGCCTGCGTCCGCTGCTGCGCCATCGCTGTCGGCCGGTGCTGCTGCTGCGGCGGCGACGGGGACGGCGGCGGCAGAGACAGCGGCAGCGATGGCAGCAGCGGTGGCGGCGTCGCTTGCGTCCGCCGCTGTTGCGCCGTCGATGGCTTCCGGCGCTGATGCTGCTGCAGCGGGGATGGCGGCGGCGGGGACAGCGACAGCGATGGCGGAAGCGGCGACGTCGCTTGCAGTTTCTGGTACTGCGCCGTCGATGGCTTCCGGCGCTGCTGCTACAGTGGCGGCGGCGGCGGGGACAGCGGCGGCGGGGTTGTCGCTTGCAGTTGCTGCTGTTGCGCCGTCGTTGGCTTCCGACGCTGCTGCGGCGGCGGCAGCGATGGCGGCTGCGGCGGCGGCGTCGCTTGCGTCCGCCTCTGCTGCACCGTCGATGGCTGCCGGCGCTGCTGCTGCTGCTGCAGCGGGGACGGCGGCGGCGGGGCCGGCGGCAGCAATGACGGTGGCGGCGGCGTCGCTTGCGTCCGCCGCTGCTGCACCGTCGCTGTCTGCTGGTGCTGCTGCTGCGGCGGCGGCGGCGGGGACGGCGGCGGCTGGGACGGCGGCGGTGAAGTCGGCGCTCGCGGCTGCCGCGTTTGCGCCGTGGTTGGCTGCGGCTGAGTCGTCGGCCGCAGGTGCTGTGCTGTCGAGCTGCGCCGGTCCTCGCCTGCCGGCCCTGTTGATGGAGTGCGAGACTGCAGCGAGGTCCGAGTCGTGGCTCGTCAGCTTGGCCAGTTCGCGGAAAGCTTTCTCCGAGCGCTGCTTGGCCTTCTTGGTCGGCGCTGGGGACGGCTCGGTGGCGGCGGCTGGGGAAGCGGCGGCGGCGGTGGCGGCGGAGACGGCGGGGTCGACTGCGATTGCTGGTGACGACGACGCTGCTGCTGCTGGCTTTTTTCTAGCCTTCAGCAGGACTGGTGCCGGTGTTGGCTGCTTGGCTGGTTTTGCTGCTGGAGGCGGTTCTGCTGCTGCCTGCGGCGGGGTGGCTGTTGTCGAGCACTGCCCCCGAGGAGAAGACGCCGCAGCTGGGACCGCTGCGGAGACGTCTCTCGAGGTGGCGGCCGAGACGCCCCCTGCGGCGCGCTTGGCTGCAATGGCCGCTCGCGCCACCTTCCAGCTGAGCGGAGTCGCGCTTTCGGGAGCCGTGCCTCCATGGAGCGAAGGCGTGATAGCAATCGGCGCCAGCCTCGGAGCAACAGCGGGTGGCGCTGTGGAGGCGGTGGTGTTTGCTGAGGCGGCGGCGGCGGTGGCTGACGAGGTGGTAGGGGTGGCTGAAGCGGCGGCGGTGGCGGGCGCCTCCACCGCCGAGAAGGAGGGGGCGGGGGTCTCTGGCGACAGCGCATGGCGCGCACCGCCGCCACCGCCATGCCTCGGTTCCTGCCCAAACGCCGCGCCTCGCGGCAACAGCGGCGTCTCGCCCCTGGGAACAGAAACCGATGGCACGGGCGACGCGCTGCCCCTGCCGCCGACGTCCGGCGGGTTCCGGTTACCGAAGCTGCCGTCGCGGCCGCCTTTGCCGTAGCCGTTGCCGTACCCGGCATCCCGTCCGCCACCACTCGTGTCGCCGCTGCCATCGTAGCAATTGGCGTCGCCGCCGCCGAAGCGACCGCGATCGCCGTAGTAGCCGCCTCTGTAGCCATCACCACCACCACCGCCGCCGTAGTTGCCACCACCAATACCGCCACCGCCAATGCCACGGCCGCCATCGTAACTCTCTCGCGACCTATGCGCGACGCCCTCGGCCCGCCGCACTCCCTCGCCGCCGCCGCCGTCGTAGCCACCGCCGCCGCCGCCGTCGTAGCCACCGCCGCCGCCGCCGTCGTTGCCACCGCCGCCACCGCCGCCGTACCTCTCTCGCGACCGTTGGGCGAATCCATCCACCCGCGGCGCGCCCTCACCGTCGCCGCTGTAACTATTTCGCGACCGTTGCGCGAAGCCATCCACCCGCGGCGCGCCCTCTCCGTCGCCGCCACCTGAACGAACATCATCGCCGCCGTTGCCACAACCACTGCCGCGGAAGCTACTGCCAACGCCGCCGCCAAAATCGTAGCCGTCGTAGACGCCACCGCCTCCACCGCCGTAAATCTCTCGCGACCGTTGCGCGAAGCCATCCACCTGCGGTGCGCCCTCATCGCCGCCGCCACCGCCGGCGGAGACGCCACCACCGCCGAACCTCTCTCGCGACCGTTGGGCAAAGCCATCCACCCGCGGCGCGCCATCACCGTCGCCGCTGTAAATCTCTCGCGACCGTTGCGCGAAGCCATCCACCCGCGGCGCGCCCTCACCGCCGCCGCCACCGCCGGTGGAGACGCCAAACCTCTCTCGCGACCGTTGGGCCAAGCCATCCACCCGCGGCGCGCCCTCACCGTCGCCGCTGTAACTATTTCGCGACCGTTGCGCGAAGCCATCCACCCGCGGCGCGCCCTCACCGCCGCCACCGCCTGAACTAACATCATCGCCGCCGTTGCCACAACCACTGCCGCGGTAGCTACTGCCAACGCCGCCGCCAAAATCGTAACCGTCGTAGACGCCACCGCCGCCACGGCCATAACTCTCTCGCGACCGTTGCGCGAAGCCATCCACCCGCGGCGCGCCCTCTCCGCCGCTGCCACCACGGTCGCATCTATTGCCGCTGCCGCCTACGTTGCCGCCACAGCTGCCGCCGGGACCGTTACCATCACCGGCGCCGCCGCAAATCGCTCTCAACCTTTGCGCGAAGACCTCCGCCCGCTGCGCTTCCTCTCCGCCGCCGCCACCGCCGTCGCCGCCGCCACCGCCGCCACCGCCGTAACTCTCTCGCGAATGTTGCGCGAAGCCATCCACCCGCGGCGTGCTCTCACTGCCGCCGCCACCGCCGTCGTGGACGCCACCGCCGCCGAAACTCTCTCGCGACCGTTGGGCGAAGCCATCCACCCGCGGCGTGCCCTCTCCGCCGCCGCCGTGACTCTCTCGCGACTGTTGGGCGAAGCCTTCCGCCCGCTGCGCTCCCTTACCGTCGCCACCGCAAATCACTCGCAACCTTTGCGCGAAGCCCTCCGTCCACTGCGCGTCTTCACCACCGCCGCCACCACCGTCGCGTCTGTAGCCGCTGCCGCCGCAGTTGCCGCCGCCGCTTCCGCCTGAAGTAGCATCACCGCTGCCTTTGCCACCGCCACGGCCGCTGCAGCCAATGTCAACGCCGTCGCCGCCATCGTAGCCGTTGTCCTCTGAGCCGCCCTTGCCAACGCCGCCTTGGTCCATAGGGCTCGAGCTCTGGGACCAGTCGATGTGCACGTTGGCCGCACCGCTGGGAAGCGTGGGGAAGCCAGTCAGCACCGCGAGCGCCGACAAGCCGTCGGCCAGCGTCGGCCGCGCGCGTGAGTCCGGTGGTGGCCACTCTGGCAGCGGCGGCGGCGGTGGCGGCGGCTCTTCATCCTCGTCCCACGCTGGCAGGGGTGGCGCCGGAGGTTGCTCCCACCCATCTTCGTCAGGCGGCGGCGGCGGTGGCAGTGGCGGTGGTGGCGGCGGCGCGTCGTCGTCCTCAGGCGGCGGTGGCGGTGGCTCAAACTCCCCCGCCCAGCCCGGCTGGGGGCTGTCTGGCGGCGGCGGCGGAGTCCTCGGGGGGCTGCCTAGCGGTAGCGGCGGACAAAACGGCGGGGGGATGCCTGGCGGCGGAGTTCCTTGCGGGGAGCTGTTTGGCGCAGACTCTGGCGACGGCAGCGCGGTGCACGCCTCAAGCTCGGGCTCTGCCGACTGCCGCCCCAACGGCCAGCCGGCCTCGAATCCGATGGCTGGTGGTGCGAGCCGCGGCGGCTCCAGCTGCGCGAGTGAGAGGATTGCGTCTCTGATCTTGTTGTAGTTTGGCGCGGCTTCGAACGGGTGGCGGTGCAGGTCGGCGAAGATGGCACAGAGCGGCAGCGGCGTCTGCAGCGCCACAGTGGAGGAAGACCCGGGCGCACCTTGGTAGGCTTCGGCGGTGGCGACGAAGGCGAGCACCTGGGAGAGGTGGCGCATCTTTTGCGCGAGGACGGCGTCGCGGTCGCGGTTCATGGCCCAGGGGAGGTTGCCCGTCGAGAGCTCGCTCAGCAGGTACAAGAGCGACCAGAGGTCGTCGGCGCGGCTCAGGTCCAGCGCCTGGTGCGAGCGGAGCGACGCATACTTGCACGTCCCGCGGAACTCGGCCGTCTCGCGCGCGGCCTTGGCGCGCCCGTCGGCAGAGCGCCAGCGGCGCGCGAGCCCAAAGTCGAGGACGAAGCAGGCCGTCGCGTCCCGCGCGCCGAGGCAGAAGTTGGAGGGCTTGACGTCGCGGTGGATCCAGCCGCACTCGTGCAGCACCTGCAGCCCGTCGAGCATCTGGACGCCGAGGCTGGCCACCCGCGCCATAGGTAGCCGCCGGCCCGGCGCCGCCTTGCGCAGCTCCGAGACGTTGCAGCCAAGCAGCCCCATGGCCAGGTAGTCGACGCCGCCGCCGCGGCCACCGGCAAGGCCGCCGCTGCTGCTGCCGGCGACGACCGGCTCGCTAGCCTCGACGACGCCGAGCTCGATGTAGCCGGCCACCGGGCAGGCGGTGCCCTGCAGCGAACGCAGCACCGCGTCCTCAATCTTGAGCATGGAGCGGCTCTGCTGGCCGCGCGCAGCCTTGATCGCCACGCTCGGGTGCCGCCCGTGCCTGTCGCGCTCTCCCTGCAGGTCGGACGCCTCGTAAATCTCCGAAAACGTCCCGCGCCCGATGGGTCGGCGCACGCGCCAGCGCGTGGCGAGCACATCGCCTTTGCGGAGGATGCTCGTGCCGTCGGCGGCGGCGGCGGCGTCGCCCTCTACGAGCGAACCGAAGGAACCGGAGCGGCGCATGTCCTGCGCGTTCGTGGGTTAACCCGACGTGCGGCCACCTCCGTTGTGTTGGCGCACTGCCGCCAGGCAAGTCTTGTAGAAAAGCTTGCCGCGCCGGCCGCGAGTTGCGAGGACAATTCTAACAAAACTTTCTAGCGCAGCCAGTTTTGTTTTTCCGTAAAATTTAGGCGGCGCGAAGTCGGCGCGAACGAACAGCAAGCAGGCCGCGGCTTCAGCAGCACCACCGTCCGGCGCGATGCCGCTAAAGCAGGCCGAGATCGAGAACTACCTGCTCTCGCTCGGCGCGTCACAGAAGGTGATTGACGCGGCCGAGGCCAAGGGCCTGCAGGCGATGGACGACCTCGCACGATCGTACAATGTGCCGAGCGGGCTGCGCGACGAGGCTCACATCAAGCTGTTGTACCTGAAGTCCAAGGAGGAGATCAAGGCCAAGGCGCAGGCGGATCTCGAGAAGAGGCTCAAGCCTCTGCACAAGGAGGAGCGCCAGCGGTACCGCCTGGCGTTTGACCACTTTGATGCGGATTGCTCGGGCGAGCTCGACGAGGATGAGGTGCGGCGGGTGGCGAGGCTGGTGGCGGCGGTTGGGCTGGTGGCGGCGGCAGGTTGAGGCTCCGAGTGCTGGGGTGACGGGGAATGCGCCGCGCCGCAGTCCGTATTATAATTGCGCCGCCCCCACTCCTCGCCTTTGACAGTTCAAGAAGGCGATGATCGACTCGGGGATGTACCCGCTCCAGTTCGAGGTGCGCGAGCTCTTCGTCGAGGCGGACGAGGACGGCAGCGGCAAGATCGACTTTGAGGAGTACTGCCGCTTCGTGCAGGTCTACCGGTCCAAGCAGTCGTTGTTGGAGCGGATGATGGAGAAGATGTTCGACATGTGCAGCCCAAAGCCGGCCTACCTCACCAACCCGGCCATGCGCTTCGTCCGCAAGATGAAGCATGCGGGTGAGGTCTACCTATACCGATATATCTAGTCATATGTATCTATATGTATCTATAATTATCTATCTATCTACGTAATATCTATGTCTACAGATATATATATATATATATATATATATATATATATATATATATATATATATATATATATATATATATATATATATATATATATGTGTGTGTGTGTGTGT
>Ga0209390_10003299_pt1 | contig 26417 bp, 18 predicted proteins | sample BON01_FD_187212 | JGI IMG/M metagenome (GOLD analysis project Ga0209390, IMG submission 187212) | Freshwater microbial communities from Lake Bonney liftoff mats and glacier meltwater in Antarctica - BON-01 (SPAdes) (version 2) | ecosystem: Environmental > Aquatic > Freshwater > Ice > Glacier...
AATTTTTTTTAATCAGAGCCGTTTGAACGGGTGAACTAGCGTTCACGTGCCTTTGCGCCGAACCTGGGTCTGGGCCCTCCGAAAGGGGTGAGCATAGACCGTTTGAGTGGGGTCGGTGCGTCTGCGGGGGTTTGTCTTCTGCCCTGGGGGTAGTGCGGTGTGCCTGCAGTGCTGGCTGTGTGCTGTGTGTGCTGTGGGCCATATCGGCTGCTGTGTGGGGGGGGAGTACCCTGTGGGCGTAAGCATATCATCACCTCCTCACAAATCACAAACGCTCAAACAGACGGCTTACAGACGCCGGACGGAGCGATGATGATGTTAAATAATGTAAGCAAGCTAACTCTTTTAGCCATCTGCAAGTTGCCGAAAACTGCAAGCTATTAAATATACGAAGAGAAAGTCGTCGTTTAAAAAACATATTTATATTAAAAGAATATACACATAGTGAGCTAGCTCTACGGTAGAGCTAGTTGCTATTTGCCGTGAAAATGTTGCTGTGAACGCTGCCGGCTCTTCGTACAGAAACCAGCCACCACAGCACCTCCATCAGCGGCTTACAATTGACCGCACCAGCATGTGCCGGCCGGAGCCTGAGGCTGCGGCCCACGGAACGAAGCGGATCTGCCGCGCTCCCGGCCGGCCCGGCCCGTTGCTCAAGATCTTCGTGTCCGGCCTCCTCTTTGCGATCCAGGGGGCGACGGTCAAGGTGGCGCTGGCGACGGGCGTTGGCGCGCTTGAGGCCATCTTTGTGCGTGGCTTCATCCAATTGGCCGGCTGCGTGGCGGTCCTTGTGTTTGGTTGGCGGCGCCCGGGCGCATTCACCACCGCCTGGGACCTCAAATGGTGGCTGCTCTTCCGCGCCATCATTGGCTACGGGGGAATACTCGGCGGATTCATGGCTATAGAGCTCATCTCTCTGGGCGACGCCTCTGCTCTTGGGTTTGTCGCGCCGTGCATCTCGTCCGTTGTGGCGTGGCTCGCGCTGGGCGAGCGGATGGCGCCTCGCGAGATTCTGGGTGTGTTCGGTGCAGCGTGCGGCATCGTTCTCATCGCGCGGCCGCCCGCCCTTTTCGGCGAGGCGGCCGAGCCCATCTCTGTCCCGGGCGTTGGACTCGCCCTCTTCGGCGCGAGCTGTGCCGGCTTGGTCGTCGTTCTGCTCCGCCACCTCGCACAGCAGCTGGAGTGGCCGATCGTGCTCCTAGCCCAAGCGGTGGGCCAGGTGGCGCTCTCCTACCCAACCTCCCTGGCGCTGGGCCGCACCTGGGTGGTCCCCAGCTGGCCCGTCGCGGTGCTCGCCATGGTCACGGGCGGCATCTGCGCGCTCGCCGGCCAGATCGCGCTGACGACGGGGCTCCGGGGCGCGCGCGTTGGGCCGGCGAGCGCGCTGCGCACGTCCAACGTGCTCATGGCCTTCACGCTCCAGACCTTCGTCACGCCCGACGAAGTCATCCAACCGCTCTCGCTGGTCGGCGCCGCGGTCGTCGCCGGCTCCTGCATCGTCGTCGCACTGGCGAAGGCGGGCAAGAAGGCGGCCGTCGCGCTCGCCAGCGCCGACGGCGCCGCCGCCCTGGGCCCGGCCATCGAGATTGTCGGGGAGACGTCGCAGCGGGCGCTGATGGACCCGTCAATTCACGGCGCTGGGCTGGCCGGCGGGGTGGGCGATGGAGGTAGGTGGGAGGTGGGAGGGGAGAACAGGGACGGGGCTTTGGAAGCGCGGGGGGAGGGAGAGCAGCCGGGACTACCCGACGCTCGGGGGGAGGAGACGCGCAGATGATTCTCGAGCGTCACGCACGCGCCGTGTGTCGTATAGATATAGCTAAAACGCGGCTCCAGCCGGGGAGGTCCCTTGCCTACAACTCAACACGGACGGCCTAGCTCGCCTCTTGTCCGGAAGGCCGATGCATGCTGCGCCGCATCGACAATCGACTCGGGATCAAGATGGCCGACTCACTCAAACGCAGGCTGTAGAAAGCCTACCCTCTATAGATCTGCTCATGTGTGGCTCATGATACGTACAGCTGGCACTTGGCACATATGCATTTTGATGTATATATGTTTGTCCGTGTAGCTGCTTTGGCGGGCGGGCAAGGTTTAGCTTTCGCGTTGGCTGTTTCTCTTTGGTCTGGGCGTGTGTGCTGTGTAGTTATATTCGTCTTGAGCGCAGCAGATACCGACGCGAGGGGGAACTTGTGACGAAGAACCAACGTCACCTCTTTGCCAGCGCCAACTTTGCGTCAGCGCTGCTATCCCGTCTCGTCTCGAGCGCTCGCTCGCAAGCCGCAAACCGAGTTTCGAACACCGAACACCCTCTCCAACCATCCCCTACCCCTAATCGCTAATCCTAATCAAACCACCTTAGCTTACACCACCTTCATTCAAGAGCGTGGGAGACGACGCTAGGCCAGAGCAGGCCAGAGGGAACAGGCGCTCCCGCGCGCGCGGAAGCAGAAGCGACTCTGTGTGTACCTTGTTGTTAGCAGTAACTTGTTAGTGTTAGTTGTGCGCGCGTCGGGACTGACGACTGACGATGTGCACACAGAACGGGCCTCAGCCTCAGCGCCAGCGCCCGGTGGTGTCGCACTCAAACCCCGACCGCAAGCGTGGGGTGACTGAGTGCGCCTTGGCCTTATTGGGCGGGGGCGCGCGGCGGTAGTACTCCTAGTAGTCTAGTAGAAGTAGAGCGTCCCTAGCGGCATATCACACGTCACATAGAGTATGTGTATGTATCATGCCGAATCTCTCTGCTTTCTTTACAGACATAGACATATGCATATGCATATGCAGAGGCAGAGCACAGACGAGAGTTCACAATTATAGAGCACGCGAGCGACGAACATAGTACATAGGCTACATATAGATGTTATTATATGTTATTATATATTTAGAGCTCCCCGGTTTAACCCCCCACGGGGATGCCGTCCCCACGGGCCACGGGCAGCGGCGCCTCTCGATAGATCGCGCCCGCCTGCTCGCCGGCGCACACGCGCAACGTCGCCGGGTTGCCGGGTTGCCCGGGCGTAGCTTGCCCACCACGGCTCATAGAGTCGGCCCTATGGCGAGGGACACGTTATATCGGAGGGGGCCCTCGCCGCGTGCCGGGCAGGTTTCGTCGGAGCGTGGCGAGGCGGGGCAGCGCCTCGTCAATCGCCCTGACGACGGTCTCGGAAGGGTAGCGCAGCTTGCGCCGGTAGGGGAGCACCGTCTTTTGGCCGAGGATGAGCGGCACGTCCTTGGCGAACCCATCCTCACCCGCCGCCGCCCTTCCCCTTGCCGCCCTTGCCCTTGCCGCCACCGCCCTTCCCCTTGCCGCGTCCTCCGCCGCCCTTGCCCTTCCCCCCGCCCTTACCTCCGGGCCCGCCACGATCCCCGCCACCTCCCCTGCCACCCGGCTCGCGCGAAGCAACGGCCGGCGCCGGCTCCCCCCCATCCTCCGCCGGTTTGGCGCGTTCGTTCGCCTCGCACAACCAACTTGGAGCCACGTCGAACGCTTCGGTCGCCGAGGCCGAGGTGGGAGCCACGTGCAGGAAGGCACAGCCGTGCTCGCCCTGCGCGCGCTCGCACGAGCCAGCGGCGTGGTGGGCGAGGCAGTGCTGACCGAACCGCGCGGCCCACCAGCCCATCCGCGCTCCATCGTCCATCGCGCGCAGCTCGGCCACCTGCACGTCCGTCGGCGGCACGCTCCCAGCGCGCGTGTAGAAGTCGTCGGGCTTGCCCTCGCGCCGCGCCTTGCGCGTCATCCGCCCCTCGAACTCGGCGCGCTTGGCCCGGTTGCGCTTCTCGCACTCTGCCCTGCCGCCCAGCGACTCGATCGCCTCCGCGTCCATCGCGCTCACCTCCGTCCCCTCCGCGTGCGCGTGGCAGTGGCGCGCGACCGCGCCCATCTGGCCGAGCGTGGTCGTCGCCTCGAGCTGCGGGCGCAGCTTGGTCGCCTCGAGCTCGTCGCGGCACATGCGGCGCACGTGGAAGCGCGCGCACGGGATGTCGGAGGGCCCGCCGGCGGAGAGTACGCCGTGCTTCTTGGCAAGGCTGAGGTACTCTAGCGCGAGGGCAGAGCGGCTGGGGAGCTCGGCGTCGCAGCCAGCCGACGAGCTCAGGTCCAACACGGGCAGCTCAGCCAGCTGCCGCTTGAGCAGCCGCAGCTTCTTCTTGTCCTGCGGTTCGTCGGCAGCCTTGGCCAGCACCGCAATCTCCTTTCTCAGCTTGGCCCGCTCCGCGCCAACCTCGGCGGCGGCGCGCCCGAAGATGGCTGGGTCGTCGAGCGCGCCCTCGGCCGACATGACGCCGTCGGCGCCCGTCTGGCGCAGCGAGGCGACAAGGTCGGCGGCCGTCTTGACGTTCCCGTTGGTCAGGACGGGCATCGAGCCGGCAGCACCCTTGATCTCGCGCACGCACTCTAGGTGCGCGGTGCCGTCGCGGCGGCGCGTGGCTGAGCCGCGGTATCGCGCGTGTACCGCGAGCAGCGCGCAGCCCGCCTCGCGCAGCTGCCGCACGAATGCGAGCGTTTCCTCAATCTCGTCGAGGAGGCGGATCTTGCAAAAGACGGGGACGCCGAGCTGCGAAGAGAGGGTGCGCACGATCTCGAGGACGGTGGCGCGGCCCTCGGCGGTCGCGCAAAGGTAGGAGCCGAAGTTGCCAGAGTGCGCACAGCGCTGAGGGCAGCCGAGGTTCAGGTCGACCGCAACGACGTTCGGCTCCGCCAGCCGCGCGGCCGCGAGAATCGTCGAGGGCGAGTTGCCACAAAAGTGAGCCACTAGCGGCGCGTCGCCCTTGGCCGACCGCATTTCGGCCGCTCGGTAGGCGCCGTCGGTGACGAAGCGGCCAGAGTAGATCATCGGCGTGTAGCACAGCTGCGCCCCGTATTTGCGCGCGAGCAGCCGGAAGGGCAGCTCGCTGCCGCCGACCATGGGAGCCAGCACCAGCTGGTGCGGCGGCAGAGGCCGCACGGGCACTGGGCCGCGCGACGGCACTGCCGCCACATGGCTCTTCTTCACCTTCTTCTTCGACGGGGCCGCCACAGCCGTGGGGTCGGCGCGCTCCTCCAGGTTCTTCTTCACCTTCTTCTTCCGCGGGGCCGCTGACGCCGCGAGGTCGGCGCGCTCCTCCCGGTTCTTCTTCACCTTCTTGTCCGATGCCGCTGCCGCCTCGACACGTTTCATAGTGGCGGCCGCGTCGTCGGTCGGTCGAAAAAAAAGCCATTCACATGAATGAAATTCCACAGACTGTGCTGTATCCGACTATCCGAGTATGAGTATAGGACACTCGGCAACTCAACACATTATAACTGCTACATCAACACATTGGGTGTGTGTGTGTTTAGGAGCTTTAGAATACTTGCACACAAAAAAAAAAAAAAAAAAAAAAAACTCAGCCCTACAGTCATTGTCGGGCATTAAGGAATGTGTCCCCAGAGCCCAACGCGTACGCACCATTTCCATTTCCATTTCTTAGTAGTGCGCGCTAGTCTTAGCGTTTCGTGTAGCCGCCGGTGGCCGGTGGCAACGCGCCACTTGCTAATCTGCGGTGTCTCGCGTACATTTTCGTAAAATGTATAATATTATATATATTATATAATATACATATTCACATATTTTCTAACACTACCACCTCTCTAATAATCATCACACTATAACTATAACTATATAATATATCACATATCACTAATTATCTCATATACTTACTATAGCGAAAAAAAAAAATGTGCTATTATATATACCGTAATTAATATTATAGGCAGTAAGAGTAAGAGTAAGCTCCGCCTACTTCTACTTCGCACCCCCCGGCCCTCGCGGCCCCCCGCCCCCCGCCGCCCCTGCTGGCGCCCTGGCGCCCTGACCCTGACCCTGACATCTGACATGGAGCCATTTCTTATTAAACCCCTCCCGGCTCAGGCACGCAAAGCTTACCCTCGGCTGAGCTCCAACGCCAACGCACCATTTAAAAAAAACATCTTCGGGAGCTCAATGCGTCATTTCTTAATGCCTTAATGGTGGGGTTTCTTAATGCCCGACAACGGCCGTAACACTGGCGCACGCGCAAACAGCAATAATACTCTTTATACATATATACATATACATGTACATATACATATATATAAGTAACTAGGCTACCCCGTAGGGAAGCCTGCTAGGCAGAGTGCGTGCAAGGCGCGCCCCCCTTAGCCTTATAGCCCTTTTATGCTCGTAGACGAAGGCCCTTGCCTTTAGGCTTTATAGTTTTATAGGCTAAACTTTAGACTTTAGGCACGCCACGCACCAATAAGAGAAATATTGGAAACATGTCACGCACACAAACACATGACACGAACAACACCAGACACGACCACACGAAGGAACCCCCCCTCACTCAACATCAACAGCTCAACAGCGATCGAAGGTGGCGCGACGACAGTGCGACGGTGCGTGATGCGTACCAACCACAACCACCTCCAACCACGTTTCACACGCCCGGGTGGAGTGGTGTCGCGCCGAAGTCAGCGTGTGAGGAGGGGGTGCCCTTCAAAAGGCATCCTCTTAGTCGTGTGAAGCTGAGAGGGGGTGCCGCGGTGGAGGTGAGGGTACAAGTTCACAGTTTGAGAAAATACGACCGCTGGTCCACTGATCACTGATGCCTTGGCCCTGAGCCTGTTGCCCCCCGCCCCGCCCCATCCAAAGCCAGTAAGCAGTAAGCAGTAAGCAGTAAGAGTATTATTCGACAAAACTACCCCCAACCAACTGCCAACTGCTACCGCATCAGTGCACCAGCATCAGGGAGGTGCCGCCACATGATGGCCCGCCTCTGCCCCGCTGGGCGCGGGCGCCCTTCGCGGTGCGGCACCCGCAGCAGCAGCCGACACAACCGGCAACGCTGCCCAGCGCGCCCGCTCCTCGTCGGGTAGAGCAAGTAGCGCCGCGTAGTTGCGGTCATCCGGCGCGCGCGTCCAGTGCTCGCGCGCGGTCTCGTTCCACGCGCGCACCACCTCGCGCCCGTCGTCGCCGGCCTCGACGTAGCGCGTGAGCAGCTGGCGGATGCTCCCCGTAGGCCCCAGGGCTGTAGAACGGGATGAGGGCGCCCTTTAGTGAGGTTCGAGGACACCACTACTACAGATAGTCGAATACCACACTACGGATAGGTACTACTCCTTCTCTACCACTCGAATGGTATTTCTCCGCTAATACACTACTCCTCTACGTGCTGACGAACCCTCGTCGAGCTCTGGCGTGGCATTGGCCGCCTGCCACTCGGCAGGGTGCACAGCGGTGTGCGGCGGGTTGGCGATCGTCTTGTAGGGTGAGTCGTCCAGCAGCAGCGTGTTGTGCGGGCCGAAGCCCGCGCCCAGCTCGGGCCGCGCCCACAGCCGCGCGAGCACCTTGAGCCGCAGCTCCTTGGACTTGTTCTTGAAATCAAAGAGTCCTGTTGGGGTGCAGTCGTCCTGGTGCAGCGCGGCGGCAGGCTGCGGAGTGGCGCTGGGGAAGAGGCACGAGACGAGCGGCAGCACGTTCTTGCGCATGGCCGTCGACCAGACCACCACGGCGAAGTGCTCCAGGCACCAGCCGAGGAAGGATCGGCAGTGAGGCCGGAGGAAGATGAGGCGTCCGTTTGTCATGCAGTCCGCCTTGCGCGACGGGGCGCTCGATAGGTCCTTTGGGAAGATGCGCTCGAGCAGTAGGCCGTTGATGTCGAGGATGAGGAGCTTACGGCCGCCAGCCGTCGGCAACGCACTCCGGCCCACGCTCAGCGCGGCGAGCGAGGCGTCAAGCGCGTTTGTATCGGAGCGCGTGGCGCCAAGCGATGCATCGGCGGTCACCGCGGAAAATGGGGCGCCGCGCGTGTCTACATCGGCGGTTACCACGGTGTGTGGCACGCCGCGCGTGTCTGCATAGCTCGAAGCCATTGCGTAGATCTAGCTGTGGGGCTACCAGCCAGAAAATCACGCTGTGTTAGTGTTAGAGTAGTAGCTATTTTGGTATAGGCAAATCCCTGTGAACAAGTTCTGTGAACCGCGCTCAGCACTGAACAACGCCCCAAGTACAGAGGGCGGCCGCGGTGCGCACCGCGACTTACGAATGCTGGTGACCGCCGTAGCCGGGCTGCCGCTGCTGTCCGCCGGCGCGCTGTCGTCGGCGGCCAGCCTCTTCCTGCCTCGATCGTTCCGCGCGTGCGCCAAGTGCGGCGGCGAGGGCGGTGTCTACGTCCGGCCGAACAAGCGGCGGCCTGGCGTGCCGCGCCAGCACATCCGCCGTCCCTGCGCCAAGTGCTCCAACAGCGGGCTGAGCGAGGGATCGATGCCCGAGCCTCGGCTGCTGCCCGACGCTGCGGACAAGTCGTACCTCGGCACGGTCGCCATCGCCGGCGGCGGAATCGGCGGCGCGGCTGCAGCGCTGGCCCTGCAGCAGCGCGGCATTCCCGTCCGGCTCTATGAGCGCGACGCCAACTTCGCTCAGCGTGCCCAGGGATACGGCTTGACGATGCAGCAAGGCGCCACCGCGCTGATGCAGCTCGGCCTGCCCAACGAGGGCGTCTTCTCCCACACCCACCGCTCCTTTCTGCCCGACGGCACTCTGCTCGGCGAGTACGGCCGCGCCGTCCACAAGACCACCCGGGACCAGATGGGCAACGGCAAGGGCGACGGCCAGCGCCGCAACGCCCACATCCCGCGCCAGGCGCTGCGCTCGATGCTGCTGGCGCCGCTGCTGCCGGGCACCGTGCGCTGGGGCAAGACGATCGTGCGCTATGAGACCGACGCCGCGGGGGTGACGATGCACTTCAGCGATGGCTCGCCGCCGGAGCGCGCAGCGGTGCTGGTCGGCGCCGACGGAATCCGCTCGACCATCCGCGCACAGCTGCTGGGCGAGAGCCCCCTCCGGTATATGGGCGTGGTGGTGGTTCTCGGCCGCGCGGCCTGCAGCCACGCGCTGGCGGACGAGCAGATCTTCCAGACGCTCGACGGCACCACCCGGATCTACGTCATGCCCTTCACGCCGCAAGTGGCCATGTGCGCCTGCCCAACACCCGCGCAGGCCAGGCTGCCCAGACTCCACCGCGCCGGGTCTTTTGCCAACCTCCCACCCCAACCTATCTTGCGGGTCTCCGTCACAGGTGGCAGCTCTCCTTCCCTATGACCGAAGCCGACGCGCTCGCCATGGACCGCGACGGCGGCTCGCTGCGGCAGGAGGCGCTGCGCAGGTGCGTGCTCCCGGCCACGCAGCGCCCGCCCCCGAGCTGTGTGACGAATCGGCGTTCGCACGTGTGACGTCAGGTGCGCGGGCTGGCACGCTCCCGTCGAGCAGCTGCTGGCCGACACACGGCCGGAGGATGTCACCGGCTACCCGGCCTACGACCGCGAGCCGCTGCGAGCGATACGGAAGGACGCCGCAGTGGACGGCGTGGAGGGCGATGGCAGCGAGGGCGAGCTGGCGGAGGGGCAGTCTGCGGGCGTTTGCGAGAGCCTGGCGCCGCCCGACGCGGCGCTCGTCGAGCCCTCCACCCGCGTCACGCTCATTGGAGACGCCGCGCACCCAATGTCCCCCTTCAAGGTATTTCCCGTCGAATCTACCGAAGGGGTTTCACAGATTTTACTCGGGAGGGATTATTCGCGCTGGGCACCCTCCCCCTTTGGGGGTAACAGTAAGTTTTACTTGAGAGTTTAGAGTCTATCCGGGGTTTCTCCGAAACCCCCGTTTGGTTTTATTCTGGATTCGACGGGAGGGAAGTGCTGCGGCTATAGTATGGTAGCCCCAATGCAGAGAGAGGGGGAAGCGGAAGATCGAGCCGAAGAAGAGAATGACTAACCGTTCTGTGTTCGTTCTCCCCCTCCCCTTGGAAGGGTCAGGGCGCCAACCAGGCAGTGCTCGACGGCATCTCTCTCGCGCGCGCGCTCCGGCGGCACGAGACTCGTGGCGAGGGGTGGCTACCCCTCGGTGCGGCGCTCCGTGGATTCGAGGCGGAGATGCTCGCGCGCTCGCGAGCCAAGGTACTCGCTTCGAGGGAGTCGGCCGAGCTGCTGCACTCGCCCGCCGCGACCATCAAGTCAAACTCCACCCGGGCGCGGTCGGCCAAGGAGAGTGGCTGCGGCGGCGGGAGCCCAACAGGGAGCGGCGTCAACAGCGCCGACGACTCTGCTGCATGATATATGGGTCGTTGGCATGTGCTTGGCCGCGCAGCATCCAGCCTTCGCGGTGCATCGTGCCACGTCGTCGCGCTAATGTGGGGCTCTTTTATTTGCTGGCTGCACTGGCTGGGGGCTTCCCCGCGCCCCATCATCATTATTTTATCCTCCCGCACGCCGCGGGTTAACCCGAATAGCTCTATGTAGCAGGTATTCTAAGGATCTAATGATATACTAATATATATATATATATATATATATATATATATATACACAAAAATAGGCTGAGGCTGAAATTGAATAATGAATAATATAATAATAATTATACTGAATCTCTCAGTGTAGTGAGTAGTGACCGTGACTGTACCCCTGTACCTGTACCTGTACCTAGGTAGTACCTGTACTTTTATATAGTTACTTTTTTTTCCATTTTTTTTTTTTTTTTTTTTTTTTCAATCAACAAGAACCTAATCTCTCTCACACAGCAAACACACACACTCGCCGCGCAACGCACACAGCGCAAGCGCTGAGGGTATCGACCCTGTTTAGGGGTCGGCGATACGGAACTGGGAGGAAGCGGAGCTCAAGCTCTGCACGATGCCGCTCTTGCGCTCGAGGCCTTTTTTAATATTTTCCCTCGCTCTCCGCGTATTCCACAACCACATGTAGGTGCTCTACCCACCCGGCTTCCGAGGTCACCGTGGAGATCGATTGACGGCCCGAGCGCTGGTATTAGAGCAGTGCCGAGGTAATGCCGAGACCCCCATTCCCGTCTAGCTTCACGGGGCCCTGTAAAGGAATACCGGGGGGGAATTCCTGCCACACAACCCACACAGATCCGTCCCAGTAACTTTCTTCAAGGAAGACCACCCGCCAACAATGTTGCTCTGCGCCGTGGCCGCCCAGTCGACTACCGTGGCCTTGGACGAAGTCCAGTCCATTACCGTGGCCTCGACGTTTTGCAGACAGCTCAGGCTGGGCGTGATCGGCACTGGGTGCATCGGAATGGAGCATATACGCAACGCGCTGCTGCTGCCCAGCGTCCTGATCGTCGCGATCGCTGACCCTCACGAGCCGTCGCGCCGGGTGGCGCTCAAGGCGCTCGGCGAGGCTGGATTGACGGTTGGGGTGCATGAACACACCCGCGAGATCCTGGAGCGGGCCGATGTCGAGGCGGTGCTGGTGTGCACGCCCAACGACACACACCACGCCGTACTGCAGCAGGTGCTGGCCAGCGGCAAACACGTCTTGGTGGAGAAGCCACTATGCACGCTGATCTCGCACTCGGCGCAGATGGTCGCACTCGCCTCGGTGCCGAGGCCGGCCGGCGCGCCGGCGCCGCTGCTTTGGTGCGGGATGGAGTACCGGTACATTCCGGCGATCGCGCGGCTCATCGCCGAGGCGGACAGCGGGGTGATTGGCGAGCTTCGCATGCTGACGATCCGCGAGCACCGTTTTCCATTCTTGAAAAAGGTGGGCAACTGGAACCGGCGGAACGAGCGGACGGGCGGCACGCTGGTCGAGAAGTGCGTCCACTTTTTCGACCTGATGCGGCGCATACTGCGCTCCGAGCCCGTGCGCATCTATGCGAGCGGTGGGCAGGATGTGAATCACATGGGCGAACAGGCCGACGGCTCGGCGCCCGCCGACGTACTCGACTCTGCCTACGGTGACCTCTAGCGCCTCTGACCCGCACCCCTCTTCCTCACCGGTCACTCCCTTCCCTCTTCTTAACCGCGCGCGACTCGCCCCTCCCCGCCGGTATCATACGTCTCTCCCTCCCGCTCTCCTTCCCTCCCTCCCTCTCCCTCTCTCCCTCCCTTTCTCTCCCTCGGACCCCTCTCTCCCTCTGTGCTTGCTCTTTCTCTGCTCCTCTCTCCCTGTCTTCGCTCGCTCTCGCTCTCTCGCTCACTCGCTCGCTCGCTCGAATATATATGTGCGTCTCTGTCTACCAGCCTCACCTGGACGCGCCCTTTCCGCGTTTGTAAGCCGATGTTTGGAATGGACCATAAGAAGCCTCCCCTGCCTCTCCCGCCGGCAGTGCTGGTGGACTTCGTCTCTGGCGCGCGCGCGGTGCTCGAGCTCTGCATGTTCGCCGAGGCGTCCAAGCACCAGGAGGAGGTCACGCTCGTCGGCACGCGCGGCAAGCTCGAGGCCTTCGCGCCAACGCACGGAGCCAAGTCGGACAACTTGTGCGTGCCATGTCTCCTCCCCTCGCCCGTGCAGCGTGCCCGCAGCCTCTCTTCTCGACACAATCGGACGCACTCCTGGGAGTCCAGCCGGGACTCCTCGCGCCACGGCTTCGCGGGAAGGCCCCCAACCCTAACTCAAACCCTAGCCCTAGCCCCTAGCTTGCGGGGCGCAACGGCCCTCCCGATTCACAGCCTGCTAGCGCTCTCACCCCCCCCGGCGTATCGCGCAGGGTCGAGGTCAACTTTCGTCGCCACCTGCGCTCCGAGGACTTCCTCGCTTCCTACCACGAGCGGACGCACGCGCCGAGCGAGGCTGAGTGTGGCACCCACTTCGAGACGCACGTGCCGATCGACGCGCGGCTGATGCAGGCTGGCGACCACGCGGGCTCCACCCACACCGAGCTGCGCCACTTCGCCGACGCGGCGCTCTGTGGCTCCGCGCCAGAGGTGACATTCGAGGACGGCGCCGTGGCCGTCATGATGGGTATCGGGGCGCAGCGCTCCATCGAGAGTGGGATGCCCGTGCTGTGGGCCGACCTTGCACGCGAGTACGAGGCGGCCAAGGCCGAGCCGGTGCTCCCCCACTAGCCGCTTGACATATACAAGATATTCTTTCACTTGCTTTTGTGTGTGCAAGAATCAATCATCCCTTTATTAATCCCGCCTGTTTTCATTACCCACACTACTGCAATACTAATGCTCGAAAAGAACCTCCCCCCGACCCTCCCTGGTTATGCCATACACCATACAATACTGGTAATGACAATATCGTGTAAAGGCTAACTTGCCGTTAGGAGGCTCCGTCTGCTAGAGGCGCGGGGTAACTCGGGACGACATGGGGCGCCGAGCTGATCGGCTGCTGTGGGGGCCAGGAAGCGCCGACGAGCTGTGCGGCGCCAGAGGTGCGAAGCTCACCAGCAGCACACTTCAGCAGCGAGAGGCCAGCACAGCAACCAGCAGCGTATCACCAGCGCAAGAAAGGCGAGATTCAGAGACAGAGCTTGGAAGCACTGACTGTATAGCGGCGGCGGGAGCAGATGAGGAGATAGGAGCTTAGCTGGAGTTGCTCTTCTGAGCTGTGCCTTCCCTCTCTCCTCGTCGTGCCCAAGCGTCCCGCGCCCGCCGCCGAGTCTCCCCTTTCGCCGACACGTGCAATATATCGAGTCGCTGAACCTCCACTTCTTGCGATCGGGAGCTAGCCAAGCAACCAATCGAGTTTAACTGGTATCAAGTGTCAGAAGTCGTGTGTGTTGTTATCGCGCGGGAGAGAGGAGTGCGACTCTGTTCAGTATCATCAGAGATTATTATTATTCTTCTGTTTTCTGTTTTTGTATTTTCGCGAAAGGAATCAGGTGTAGTTGATATACATATATATATTGAATTATATTGAAATCATTATGCATTATGTGTTTTATATATATAATACATATATATATATATTTGTGTTTGTATTTTATTGTCTCGGCAGTGGGTGTTGTGGCATGTGGCGTGCGTCGTGTGTCGTGTACGGGTATGGCGCGCGTCGTGTACTGGCCGCGTCTCACACACCTGGGGCCGCTGGCCGTTGGGCTGGGGGGCCTGCTTTACAATACCAATACCAGATGAAACACGCTTTCGCTTGCGCAAAACCGCGCGCGTGCTGTGTGTGCTCACTGTGCTCTTGTGTGTGTGCATGCTGAGCAGCGCCGACCTATCTACATTATCTACTCGCTCCGTGGTCCGGGTCCGGAAGAGGTTTTGCGGGCCGCTGTAGCGGGATACGAAGGAAGCGCGGAGCCCCGATGCCACACATACCGTTTAATAAATTATGACATTGACATACACATACGCATATAACATATAATATCGCTGCGCTACTCTGGCTTTCGCGGCAGGAATGGCTGTCGCTCCCTCTCGGCTGGCGCGGGCCAAGACAGCCACCCACCACCCAGCCTCCACTATATGCCACGGTCCCTGCCCCTTGAGCAATATCTACCTAATCGTTCCACTGCTTCAGTACGCGTAGCCGTGGCCGGACCACACGGCACGAGACGCGGCGAGTGAGTGATCGGGAATCAAAGAGCGGCGCACGGCGTCGGTGTGCGGCATCGCGAAGCCGGCGTTGTAGGCCGCCTGGGCGGAGCCGTGCGCTGCGAAGGCGTTGGCCGGCACGGGCGCGTGCTGTTGCGGGTAGCCGCCAGGGTAGACGGGCCCGTAGCCGTGGGCGGGCGGCACGGCCGAGAGGGAGCGGCGCAGCTGCTCAGCCCCGGCGGCGCCCGCCGGACTCGGCCCCCCCACGAGTCCCGTCATCTGTCGCGCGTGGCTGACCGCCGCGCGCGGGTCGAGCCCCCCGTGCGCCGACGCGCCCGCCGCATGCTGGCGCAGCAGGTGCGCCGCCGCCGCCGCAGACATGAAGCGCGCCGTCGAGTAGGGGTCGAGGCCGGGCGCGTGGCCGGTGGGGTTGGGCGACGACTCGCGCACGACGCGGGGGCCGGCGGCGTAACTCGTCGTTGGCTGCTGCGGGTACTGCTGCTGCGGGTACGGGTATTGCTGCTGCTGCTGCTGCTCCTGCTGCTGCTGCTCCTGCTGCTGCTGTTGTAGGTTCAGCTGCTGCTGCCGCCATTGCTGCAGCGGGTACTGCTGCGTCTGTGGCTGGGCGTATGAGTTGTAGGGCGACTGCTGGGCGGAGGCGGCCGGGTCGACTGGCGCCTGGAAGCCCTGGCCGTGTGAGGCCCGCAGGTCGAGCGGCGGCAACCTGGCGGCGTCCGAGACGGGCGCGGCCTGCGCGCGCGCGGCCTGGGTGCGGCCGGGCGGCGGCGCCGGTGTGCGCACCCCCGCGAGGAGCGGCTTACCCCCCGCCTGCTCCACCGCCGCCGCCATGCCGGCCGCCGACAAGGGGTGGTGGCGCACCCGGGCCCGGACCTGCAGGTACTCGTCGGCCTGCGTCGAGAGCTCGACCCGCTCGGCGGGCAGGTACGCACTGGGCTTCGTCGCTTCGGCTGGCTTGGACGAGATCAGGGGCAGCTCGCGCTGGACTCCCGAGCGCAGCACGTCATCCCGCGCGCCGCTGACCTCGACTTCCGAGCGCAGGCTGTCGCCGCCCTTGGACACCTCGAGCGAGTCAGGCGCGCCCGCGCCAGACGTGGATCCAGCCTTGAGCAGGTTGAGCTTTCGTGAAAATTCCCAAATCTCGTCCGCCAGCTCCTCACGCTCCGTCCGCAGCTCGCGCTTGTGCGCGCCCCACGCGCGCTTGGCCAGCCGCACCTCGGTCGTCGCGTGCAGCAGCAGCTTGCGCTGCGAGGTGGTGAGCGCGCCCGACGCGACGAGCTCCTCCATCGTGCCTCCGCTCGCCGCGTCCCACGCCGCCAACGCTGCGCGCAACTCGTGAATCACATCGTCGCCGCCCAGGATGAGACCCTCGTCGCCGTTGGGCCGCCGGATGAGCTCGCGCGGCAGGTCCGCCGCCGGCTCCGTGTCCCGCACCGCGCGCGCGAGCGTCATCACCTTGACCGAGTGCGTCCGCAGGTCGTCGAAGGAGGTGCGCAGCTCGCGGCTCGCAACCTCGGACGACAGCATCGTGCTGGCCCTCGACATGGCCGTGCCAGCCAGCCGGTCGGGCGGCGGCGAGTTGGGGCGGAGCTCATCCGCCGAGCGGCGCGCGGGCGCGGCCGCGGCGGCCCGCGCGGGCGCTGCCTCTGCGAGCGCGACGAGCGCGTTGGCGGCCGCGACGGAGCAGGTGATGGTTCCGATCTCGCGGTTGGATTCGTCGAGAATGGGCATCTCCTCGTCGAGGTAGTCGTCGCCCCCGGCAAGCAGCGCCTCGAGCGAGCAGCGCGCGGCGCCCAGCTCGGTCGTCACGCCGTCCGCGTCTGCGACCAGCACGGCGAATAGAATGTCCGCCTCGCCATCGTTGGCGTCGAGTGAGGCGCGTATGGCCCTGCCGAGCACCGAGTCCGCGGCGGCGGCGTACTCGCTGTCCCAGTCGAGGTTGGCGAGCGCGGGCTGGCCGCGCTCGGCGATGAGCGGCGCGGCGGGCGTGACGCGCGGCTCGTCTGGGCCCGGCATGTCCACCTCGATCTGGACCGTCGCGTACTTGGCCGCGAGCGCCGGGTGGAGCGAGATGGAGCTGAGCTCGATCAGGATCAGGTCGGCGGGGCCCTCGGCGCTGGACTCGCGCACCGACGGGGCGAGCGCAGGCAGGCTGCCGACAGAACTCGCCATGTACGAGGCGCTGTACGCGGTGCCGGCGGCCGTCGTGGCGACGGAGTGCCGCGAGTCTGAGAAGGCGGCGACGGCGGCGAGGCGCTGGGGCGAGAGCTGAAGCAGCTGCAGCGTGAACGCGCCGTCGCCCTTGACCTTCCTCGCCACCGCCTCGCGGTCGCCAGAGGTGGGACCGCCCGAGGCGCCGTACAGGAGCGCCGGCGTGAGGATCGCGGCCAGCGACTCCGCCGTCGGCGGTCGCCCGCCCGCGCCGGCCGCCTCGTCGAGGATGTGCCTCACGCAGAGCAGGATGGTGCAGGCCACCTGCCGCTGCGGGCCCGGCAGCGACAACAGCGCCGACTCGGCGGAGCCGTCGGCGGAGCGCGGGACGAGCGGCGTGGGCAGCGAGACCATCCACCGCTTCAGGAGCACCGCGGCCACGGCGTGCGTCTCGCCCGCCTGGAGCCGCAGCGCCCCCTCGCCCGACTGCACGCGCAAGACGGCCGCGTCGAGGACGGCGTCGCTTACGGATGAGCCGCGGAAGAGCGCGGGGTCGCTGAGCGCGGCAGGCTCGCGCAGGATCGCGGCGCACGAGTTGACCAGCCGCAGCGCGCGCGCCGCGCCGAGATCCTCAATGGACAAGCCGAAAAGCAGGGCCGACTTGTTCACCGCCTTGCCCTTGCGCGCTTTGGCGGGCTTGGTGTCCGCGCCGCCGCCGCTGCGCCGCGACGTCTTGGGCACGAGCTTCCGCAGCATGTGGTGGTTCGAGATGGTCTGGATCTGAAACGACGTTCGAGCGTTGAATTCGGCTCTCGGGCTTTCCCCCCCCTCCCAGTATCGCAGCTCTGCGCGCCGATTTCAGCGCGCCATGAAGCGCAGCCTCGAAGGCGCGGCCGGCGGCTTCGAGGCCGGAATGGACTTCGCCGATGCGCCTTCGCCGATGGAAGGTGCGCGCCACTCCGCCCCCAGACCCAAGCCCCTGAGGCTGTGCTCTGCGCCCGGACAGAGCTCCCTGGCGCCTGGCGCTGATTGATTGCCCCCTCCCCGCCCCGCGTCGCGCCGCAGTGCCCACCCCGCACGTTGCCGAGGCCGTCGCCGCCGAGCCGACGACCCTTCGCCTGTGGATGACCAACATCCACGCCGGCACCATAATTGGAAAGGGGGGTTCCAAGGTGAAAAAGGTGCGCGAGCAGTCGGGCTGCAAGGTGACGATCGCCGAGCTGGGTCCGGGGGAGGCTGAGCGGCTGGTATCGATCGCCGGCAGCCCGACCGCGGTGAACGTGGCGACGCAGCTTATAGTGGATTTGCTGGAGGTTTCTGACGCGGCGCTGCAGGCGGACCCCTTGGCGTCGCTGGACGCGCCCCCGCACGCGTACAAACTGCTGCTGACCAACAACCAGGTGGGCGGGATCATCGGCAAGGGCGGCCGCACGATCAGCCAGATGCGGGAGCAGTCGGGCGCGTCTATCAAGGCCGAGACGCCCATGCCACTGAGCACAGAGCGCGTGGTGAGCGTGACGGGCGCGAAAACGCAGGTGGTGGTCGCGCTCTCACTCATCGTCGCCAAGCTCGCGCAGATGCCCGATGACTCGCCGCCGCCACACCAGAGGCAGCGCACGGGGCCGCCCGCCATCGTCGCCGGTGTCATGGGCGCGCCGCGCTACGGCGCGCAGCAGCAGTGGGCGGCCGCCGGCGGAGCGGTGGCGCCGGCCTACCCTGGCGGCGGCTTCGCGGCGGCAGCGTCTGCGTACCCCGCGTTCGGATCGCAGTACGGCGCTCCCGGGGCGCTGCCGCAGGGCTACGCATCGCAGCCCGGCGCGCAGGCGTCCGCCGCGCCCTCCGGCTACGGCGCACCTTCCTATGCGCCGCAGCCCTACGCGCCGCAGCAAGGCTACGGGCAGAGCTTCGCGCAGCCGCAGCAGTACGGCCAAGCGCAGGGCTTCGCCCCGCCGTCGTACGGCGGCTTCAGCGCCGAGGCGCCAATTCCAAACTACGGCGCTTCCTCGGCGGGGACCCCGGCGTCAGGCTCGGTGACGGCCACCGCGGGCGGCGCCGAGCAGTTGGTTCCGGTGACGCTCGTTGGGCGCCTCATCGGACGGGGCGGGGCGGGGATCAAGGAGATGCGCGAGCAGTCGCGCGCGATGATCAAGATCGAGTCGGAGTGCGTGCCCGGCACTGAGCTGCGCAAAGTCATCATCACTGGCACGCCCGATCAGACGCAGGTCGCAGTCGCCATGATACAGACGAGGCTGGCGATGGGCCCGTGAGAGTTGAGGCACCCCGGCGTGCAGGCCGCCAGGGCACGCGACGGGCGCGGCGGGGAGGAGTGTTGCGTGGGCGTGTGCAAGCGGATTTTCTCAGTTGTGTGTGCTCGACGGGTGCATGCTCTCGTGTTTCAGTCAGCAGTTCTTGTTCTTGTTCGAGCCTCGGCTCCTGATGCCTGCCCGCACTCGACACTCGACGGATCGCCACATGCACATGCCCCGCCTTTACCGATGTCTATGTCTATGTCATAGATAGTAGATAGCCTCTGTCTATAATATATGTCGATGTCCTTTGTGTTTATCGTTTATCTACAATCTAGGCTTGCACAATCTGTAATATAATATCTGTTGTGTCTACTATCTACTATCGACTATCTATCGATATCGACTGTATCTGTATATGTATACACTAATAGTATATAGTATACTGTAACAGACTGTATGTACTTATACTGTATTATACTGATACTGATACTGTCGTATAATACTGTATCTGTATATCTGTATAAAATATATATATTATAGTCATCTTGTCATCTATCATAATCTATCATCTACATCTACACATCTACATGTGATGTCATCTGTCATCTGTCCATTCTCATTCTGCGGAATCATTATTGCGAATTCAATTATTATTATTGCGTATATATTTCTGCATAATCCTGCATTTCTGCGCGCATCCGTATCCGTATACATTTATTATATTGCCTCTTCGGGTTTGCAGATATAGCAGATAGAGATAGGCTATCCAAGCCTTTTTAAGCCTGTGAACGTCGTAAGTAGAAGTAGCTCTAATGCTCTAACTATAACGACTATATGACTGTGACTATAAATAATTAACTAATACTAATAATATTATAATATTAATATAAGGCTTATATATAAATATAAATATAAGGGTAAGTAAGGGGTAAGTAAAAGTAAGCAGCGTAGTAAGTTGTAAGTTGGGTAGAGGGTAAAGAGAAAGAGGGCGGGGAGTAACGACTTTCTGGCACGAGCTTGGGGGCGGCGCGCGTAGCGCGTAGCCTTACTTAATCACAAGTCCGTTTTTGTTCTTGTTCTATGTTATATATATATACCTACTGATATTGATATGTCGTCCCCGTCCTACACGAGAGATAGAGCTATATAAGTAGCGCCTCGAGATCCCACGCAGCAAGGCGTTCAACGACGCGTCAACCTGCAACCTGCGCTACTGCAGTCGAATGGTCTAATTCTATTTCTGCACATTGTGCGCACCCTGGGCACTCTTATGTACCCCCCTTGCCTTAGGGACCTAGTCCCGTGTGGGCTTCCTTTCAGGGACCTAATTGACAACCTCGTCAATGCTGCCAAGAATTTGCTGCGAAGTTTCGGTCGCAAACAGCTTTCGGTCGCAAGTGATGTTTGCGACCGTGCTCTGGGCTGCGGGCGCCTTGCAGGCGCGGCAGCCGCCGACACGCTTGGCGCGCTACACGCCCGATCCGATCGCGCCGCTCGCGCAACCATCGAGGTCACGCTTGGCGCGCCATCCGGTCGCGCAGCTCGCAGCCGAGAACAGCCGAGTGGCGGGCGGTTCAACGCAGATCGCTGTCGCTAAGCCGGTGAGGGAGTACCAGTTCGAGGCGACCGTCAGCCGGCCCTTGGGGCTGCAGCTAGAGGAGAGCGAGGGCTCGGTGGTCGTGACGAGCGTCTACAATGGGAGCAACGCCGCGCTGGCCGGCATTGAAGCTGGAGACAGGATAGTTGCGACGTCCGCGTCCATGGGCGACGCCATGTGGGAGAAACGGACGCTTGACGGCGTACAGGCGGCGATTCAGACGCGCGTCGATGGGAACGTGCGGCTGCGGCTGGCGCGTGTCGTGACGCCCGGCCGATGGCGGCCTGGCGCGTGGGAGCGCACGCTGACGGACGAGTTTGAGGTTGAGCTGCCAAAGCCGCTCGGACTCGCCCTCCGTCAGGCTTGCCGCCCTGCGCGTGGCGCCCAGTGTTCCGGCGCCGCCGCCGCCGCGGGCAGCAGCAGTGGCGCGGCGGGTCCAGAGCCGGCCACGTGGGTCGAGGTGGAGGCTGTCGAGGCCGGGGGCGCCGCGGCGGCCAGCGGCCAGATCCGGTCGGGCGACGTGGTGGTGGCCACGTCGGCGTCGGTCGGAAACTTGATGTGGGAGAAGCGCTCGCTCGAGGGTGTGCTGTCGGCCATCTCGACGCGCCTCTTCTACGCGCCGACGGTCACGATCCGCTTCCGTCGCACGGGCCGGCTCGGCGCCTGGACCTCAGAGCTCGTCGAGATCGCCAAGGGCGAGCGCGCAGCCCTCTCGGCCGCCGCCCTCGCCTCGTACCGACTCGACCGGCGCGCGGTGCGCATCGGCGGCGTGGGCGAGCCGGCGAGCAAGGCGGTGCGCGAGCTGTGCGCGCTGGCGCTCACGCGCTTCGGCCGCCGCTCGCCCGCCTACCGCAGCGGGGCTGAGCGGGGCCCATCGGAGGACAACATCGACGCGGTGTTTGGCGCGGCGGCGAGGGTGCTCGAGGGTGCAGCCGAGGCCATCGCGGCCGAGGCGTCCGCCAAAGACGCGGCGGTGTCGCCTGCCGAGGCGGGAGAGGTGGCCGCGGATGGCGGCGGCGGCGCGCCGGGGCGGAGCGAGGTTGCGGCCGCGCTCGCGTCGGAGGCGGCGCTGGCGTACCGCGACGGCTCCGGGCGCGAGCTCGCCTCGCTCATCGCCATGTGGCGCCGGCTGCGTCTCTCTCCGCTGCGCTTCGACGCGCGGCTGACCAACCTCTTCATGGCTGCGGCCCTGCGCTGCGGCGCGCCGCGCCTCGCGCGCGCCTTCTTCTCGGACGCAACCTCGCCCGCGTCCGAGGCGGTGGTCGTGCGGCCGCGCGGCGCCGCCGCGGTCGTGGCGCCCGACGCCTACCTCTACAACACGCTCATCAAGGCGCACTCGGTCGCGGGCGAGCGGGCCGAGGCGGAGGCCGTGCTGCAGCGCATGCGCGCCGAGGCCGTGCCGCCGGACACCTACACCTTCAACACGCTGATGAGCGTCTGCGCCAAGGCGGGCGACCGGCAGGGCATGCTCCGCTACTTTAAAGCGCTCGACGAGGGCGGGCTCAAGCCGACCATCGACTCGTGGAACGTGGTGCTCGACTTTTGCTCTCGGGCGCGACAGCCGGCGCAGGCGAGCGAGGTGCTGCGCAGGATGCGCGCCGGCGGAATCGAGCCGGACGCCGTCGCCTACGCCTCCATCATCACCGCGCACGTGCGCGCGGGTGGCGCGGGCGGGGTCGACGCTGCCTCGCGCGTCCTCGACGAGGCGCTCGCGTCGGCCGTGCCGCTTGACGCGCCCGTCTTCAACGCGCTGCTGGGCGGCTACGCGACGCAGCTGCGCTGGTTCGACGCGCTCGAGCTGCTCCGCGCGATGCGCACGCGCGGCCCACGGCCCGACTCGGTCAGCTACGGCCTGGTGCTGCGCGCCTGCCTGCGCGCGCGCGCCGCCGAGGCTGCGTCGGCGGTGCTGGAGCTCATGACGGCCGACCAGGAGCCCATCTCGGTGCGCGCCTTCGCGATGGTGCTCTCCACCTACGCCAACGGCGGACAGGTGGCCGAGGCGCTCGCGCTGCTCAAGCGGATGCAGGAGGCGGGCGTGCCGCCCAACCGTTACATCTTCTCCGCCATGATGGAGGCGTGCATCAACGGCGGCCAGCCGGAGACGGCGCTCGCCGTCTTCGAGCAGATGACGGGGCAGGGCATCTCGCCCGACGTGGTCTCCTACACGCTGCTCGTGCGCGCGCACGCCACGCCGCAGACCTCGCGCGCCGACCACGTGCCCGAGGCGGAGCTGCGCTCCGCCTTCGCGACGGTCAAGGCCATGGTGGACGCGGGGGTCAAGCCCAACGTGGTCACGTACAACGCGCTGCTCGCCGGCTGCCTGCTGCCCGCCGAGCCCGCGGGCGAGCCGCGCTACCAGGCGGCGCTCAGCGTCGTCAAGGAGATGCTGGCCGCGCGCGTCTCGCCCACCAAGCGCACCTTCCAGAGCCTCGTCGCCGCGCCCGGCCCGCGCCTTCCCAACGGCGGCCGCGGCGGCGGCTTCAAGCCGAAGCCGGCGCCCGCGCGGCCGCCCGCGCGCGTCACGCTCGAGCGCGTGCGCTACCTCGCGGCGCTGATGCGCGAGTTCCGTAGCGCGCGGAGGCAGCTCGACGGCGTCGTCTTCCTCGAGGTGCTCTCCGCCGCCGCCACCGGCGCAGCCTCGCGCGAGGGCGGCGGCCTGGCCGAGGAGGCGGTCGCGCTGGGGCTCGAGGTCATCGCCGCGCGCCGCACGGGCAGGGAGGACGCCAACCCGGCGCTCTTCGACCTGGGCAAGGTGCACCTCGCGCAGGCGCCGCCGCTCGAGGCGGCCATCGAAGCGGCGGCGGCGGCGGGCGTTGAGATCTAACGGGTGGTGTGTACGTAGTGCAGCGCCGTTGCATCCATATGCATGTATGCATGCTCTCGTCTCTGTGGTCTGTGCGCGCCACACTACTACGGAGTACATAGACGTAGACATAGGACGCGGCACGTAAACCACGTACGCGCGTGTCGTAACCGGCTTGTGGCGTGTGTCATATCGGCGTCATCTAGGGGCGGGGTTGGAGGTTGGATGGTTGGCTGTGCGTGCCGACGACGGCGAGCCGCCGCGAGCCGCGACGAGCGTCGTATAGCCTATATACCTATATCATATATCATTATGTGATCATGACATATATATTAATATTATAGACGATATCGATATAGATATAGATTATACAGCGATACAGATACAGCATATCGCATATGCGTGATAGCAGCCCTCCCGCCTTACGCCTTACCCTGTTTGACATATAAAACTTTTTGTCTTTGTGTTTGTGTGCCTCATGCTCATGCGCGTACTCGAAGTTGTGTTTCAAAAATAAAACATTCCATAACATCGGGTTAAGGGTTAACCCGAATTGGTGGTATGTCTCCCACGCGGTAAAGCCGTGTTGCCGCACACACAAATATGTGTAACGAAGACGCACGCGTCCTCTCCCAGGAGATCGTGTAGGTGCCCACGGGTCCCGCCACGGGAGAGAGCCCCACACGCAGCCCGGCGCGCACTCATCGCTCTGCCAGCGTGGTGCCGAGCCGGGTGGCAATCGCGCGCGCCCACTGCACGTCCTCGCTGGCAAAGGCGCGCCTGCGGTCGCCGCCCAGCACGATGGCGCCCGCCTGGCCGCCCAGCGGAACCATCAGCAGGGCCTCGGTCTCCTCCGGGAAGTAGGAGAACTCGACGCGGCCGGGAAGCAGCTGCAGCGCGGGCAAATACTCGGGCGCGCCCGAGGTGCTCTGGGCGCACTTCTCGAGCAAAATCCCCGGCCGGACCGCGGCAGCCGGCGTCGCGGCAGCCGCGCGAGAGAGCAGGCCGCGCGTGGCGATGGTGGCGCCGCTGGAGAGCCAGACGGCGACGGAGGTGCACGCAAGGCACCCGCTCAGCGTGTCGACCGCCCATTCCAGCTCGTGCCGCGCCTCGCCCTCGATGGTCGGCTCGGTCCACGATAGGCTCGCGCCAGCCAGCTTCACCGGCTCTGCCTCCCGCGGGGTGATGTCCAGGTTGACGAGCGCGTCCAGGGTCAGGAGCACCGGCCCCACGGTCGCGATCAGATCAGCGCGAGACTGGGAGTTGAGAAGATCCTCTGTGACCAGCCGGTTGGCTACCAGCGCGAGGAGCAGCGCGGAGCCCGACACGATGCCAAACTCCGGAGCGCGGAGCTGCTGCCCCAAGCTCTTGCCCGCGCCACCCGACGACTCGCTCAGCCGGATGGACTGCGTGCAGCGCCGCGTCTGGCTGGCCAGCGGCACGGAAGGGTGGAGCGCATGCGCCGCCAGGACGAAAACCAGCATGGTGTGAGTTTCCTTTCCGGCTGCTTGGCTTGGCCAAGGCAGAGCTACTTGTGAACAGAAACTCCGCCTTGCTGTGAAGAGTGAGAGGCGCTTTTGATACAAGTACTCGCTCGCTCGCTCGCTCGCTCGCGCTCGAGCTACCTCACGCTGACAATGGAGGCCATCGTCCGGCAGAAGATCTCGCTCCGCTGCTGCATCACGCTGCGCCGCATCGGCCAGGCGTGCCGCGGCCCGGCGTGCGACCACGCCGCGGCCTTCTTCAGAAATGCCGTGGTGTCCATCGGCGACCCAGGAAGCTCGAGCCTGCGCTGCCCCGTCTGCGACAAGCTCTTTGCGACGGGCGCGCTCGTGGTGGATGTGCCGTTCACAATGTTCCTCTCGCAAGAGCCGACCGCGTCGCACGCGTTTGTCACTCGCGGGGCTGATGGCAAGTGGCGGTACCGCGTCGCGGCGAGAGAGGCACCGTGTTCCGGCACAGGCGCTGCGGCGGCCTCCAGCCGGGAAAGTCGCCCTGGCAGCGAGGCACCGCGTTCCGGCACAGGCGCTGCGGCGGCCTCCAGCCGGAAGAGGCGCCCTGGCAGCGAGTGGTTGGGCTCGTCATTTATTCCGGTGTCGGACGAGCCTCCCAACGTTGGGCTCCCGACCAAGCTTTCGGTTCAGGAGCGCGCCGCGCGGCGCACCCAGCGCAAGGAGCAAAAACAGCGCCAGCTCTTCTTGAGATCCGCCAAAGCCGAGTTGGTGCGCCGTGCGCTCATGGAAGAGACACCACCCGGTGCTGACCCAGACGACTGGAGCGTGGGCTGAGAGGCCCCGGGTCGGCTGGCGGTCGCCGCGCCGGCTCCTACTCTTAGTCTCATAGTGCTCTCCCCACATAGGTGCTGTGGATTTGTGCGTCTCTGCCTCTGTTGTGACTGTGACTGTGCGTTGTTGTTGTGTGCTTCTGATGCTGATGCTGATGCTGATGCTGAGATGCCATTATCCATATTATTATTATATAATTATTATATAATATTATTTATATATATATATGTATATGCTGAATAATGAATGTTATATGCTATATGTGTCGCGTGTATGTACGTACACGTACACGGAGTACGAAGTACGTACGTACGGCCCGAACCCGTAGTCATAGTCGTAGTCGTAGTTGTAATGGCGTAGTGATAAGTGGCTGTGGTATAGGTATAGCGTGATAACATTAACATCAAGGCTAGTAACTAGTAAGTAAGAACCATTAACAACCGAGTTTCCAAAACTGCCTATAAGTTTTAAAAAACTGGCTTTGGGTTGAGTTTTTAGGCTGGTTGTTAGTCAGTTATTAATAGGTCTCGGCCCGGCTATTTTAACAAGTTGTTTTTCAACATTCGCAACATGCAATTAACTTTCCTATGTAGAATCCAGAATCCGTGGATATCGCACGGATACTGGATTCTTGGATACTCATTACTCAGAACATGCAATTAACTTTCCTATGTAACTGTCACAGCACAAAGAATCCAGAATCCGTGGATATCGCACGGATACTGGATTCTTGGATACTCATTAAAAATTTGAGGTTTTGGGTTTTGGGGGGCCTATTACTATTAATAGTTATTAATAGGATACAACTAGTTACTAGTTATTATATAATATATAGCTAAAACTAGTTTTAAACAGTTGCTCGATAGTTACTAGTAGTTTTATCCCTGCCTATTCCTATTAAAATACCTAGTAATAACTATGGGGCCAGGGCCAGGGCTGGTGGCACGTGTCTTGTGGCTGTATTGCATGCGGCTAGCGTCATCGGGTGTTGGGGGTGTGCGACGGGTGCGGCTAGCCAACACCCGATG
>Ga0209390_10003300_pt1 | contig 26416 bp, 21 predicted proteins | sample BON01_FD_187212 | JGI IMG/M metagenome (GOLD analysis project Ga0209390, IMG submission 187212) | Freshwater microbial communities from Lake Bonney liftoff mats and glacier meltwater in Antarctica - BON-01 (SPAdes) (version 2) | ecosystem: Environmental > Aquatic > Freshwater > Ice > Glacier...
CAACGACGACCGGGTGACTGTGACCCGGTATTGGCACTACGAAATCGACCCGATTGATCCCGCGGTGGGCGAGGAATCCTTGGTTGATGAGTTGTTGGAGCTGCTCGATGGCGCGGTAAAACGTCGGTTGATGTCCGACGTTCCGCTGGGTGTTTTTTTGAGTGGTGGTGTTGACTCCTCGCTCATCGCGGCACTCGCTGCAAAGCACATCGGCAGCGGGCAATTGAAGACGTTCAGCATCGGCTTCACGGATGCATCCTTCGACGAACTTCCACACGCCAACCGGGTCGCGGCGCTGCTTGGCACCGATCACCACACCGATGTTCTCGACCTCAACAAAGCGATAGAGCTCCTGCCCGGCATCCTTGAAAATCTGGATGAACCGCAGGGCGACGCTTCCCTGCTGCCCACGTGGTTACTTGCGCGCTTCACCCGCCAACTCGTCACGGTTGCCTTGGGCGGCGATGGGGGAGACGAGCTCTTCGCGGGATACGATCCCTTTCTTGCGTTGAAAAAAGCAGAGCTCTACTCGCAAATGGTCCCGCGGCCGGTCCACGCCGCGATCCGCCTCCTTGCCACACACCTCCCGGTTTCCCATAAAAACATCAGCCTGGATTTTAAAATCAAACGCACCTTGCGCGGATTGAGCTATCCGGCCAGCCAATGGAATCCAGCATGGATTGGAGCACTCGAACCACACGAAATCGCCGAATTTCTGCGAAGCCCGTGCTCACCCGAGGACGTTTACAGCGAAGCGATCTCGGCGTGGGACGCCTGCGCCCAAACTAATACCGTGGATCGCACGCTGGAATTTTTCACCCGGTTTTACTTGCAGGATGGCATCCTTGCAAAAGTGGATCGCGCCACGATGATGAACTCTCTCGAAGCCCGCGCACCCTTCCTTGATATCGAGGTTGCGAACTTTGCCCGTCGCCTGCCGGCGCAATGGAAACTTCGGAACGGCACTACGAAATACCTGCTCAAACAAGCTGCCTTGCGCCTCCTTCCCGCCGATATCGTTCACCGGAAAAAGAAGGGATTCGGCACCCCGGTCGGTTCATGGTTGCGCACTGGACGACTCGCGCCAACATCCTTGGACCCGTTCGTGAGGAATCGTGTCGTCGCGCATCAAGCTGGAAAAGTCGATGATCGACTTTTCCTCTGGTGCCAATTGGTCCGCGAGACTTGGTGCAAAAACCATGCTATCTCATCCTGAGTCAACGAGCATGTCTCCTCTTCGAATCCTCTGCCTCAACTACGAATACCCGCCAATCGGCGGCGGCGGTGGTCGAGCGTGTGCAGGGATCTGCGAAGCCCTGGCTAAAACCGGACACTCCGTCCACGTGCAGACCACAGGAATGAAGCACCTGCCTCGCGAATCGACAATTAACGGCGTCGAAGTTCATCGCAATCCCGCCTTCCGCCAGCGCGAAGACACGTGCTCAGTGCCGGAGATGGCAGCCTATCTCGCATGCAGCATCATCCCGACGCTCACCCACATCCGACGCTGGAAACCAAATGTCATTCACGCTCACTTTGCCGTTCCGACGGGTGCGCTGGCGTGGCTTGTGTCCGTGCTCACCGGCATTCCCTACGTCCTTACAGCGCACCTCGGCGACGTTCCTGGCGGTGTTCCGGAGCAAACCGATAAGCTTTTCAAAATCGTCGCTCCCTTTACCCGCCCGATATGGGCGCGGGCTTCCGCAGTCACCGCAGTGAGTGGATTCGTCGCGCGTCTTGCACAGGATGCTTATCAGCGCAGTCCCGTTATCATTCCAAATGGCATTCCTCTTGATTCGAGGCCAACTATCACCCGCCACGATCCGGCACGCATCGTCATGGTCGGAAGATTAAGTCTGCAAAAGAATCCCCTGCTCGCTATTCATGCGCTTGCAGCATTGAAGGGCACCGCGTGGCATTGCGACATCATCGGTGACGGCCCGCTCCGGACAGCCGTGGAGGCGGCTATCGAGGATGCGGGGCTTGTCGATCGCGTGACCCTGCGCGGCTGGCTGGACAGCGCAGCGGTGCACGCCCACATGAGCCATGCAGACATCCTCCTAATGCCGTCCCTTAGCGAGGGCATGCCCGTCGCTGCCGTGGAGGCGCTCAACCATGGGCTTGCCATCGTATGTGGAAAAATCCCAGGTATGTTGGATGTGGTCGAAGATTCCATTAATGGGCTCACACTGGAACTCACGCCATTGGCATTTACAAAAGGTTTGCAGCAACTACTCACCCACCCCGAGACACTGCACCGCATGCGAACAGCATCATCGGAGAAAGCGCTTTCCTACGATATCATGGAGACATCCGTAGCATACGCCCAGATCTTGGCACGGGCAGCGAAGACTTCCCGCGACTGAGGGCCTACATTCCCAAAGGCAGGGGTGGGCCGGTCCACCGCCGCAGCACACCCTGCCATGCCGGATCTTCAAGCGAATCCAAAAGTCCTACATTGATTGCTTCCAACTCCGGCAACCCGGTGCGCACAGGGATCGCCATGCGCGACGAAGTGTCATGCAGGACGGCCGCCCGCAGCTTGCTCCAGCGCGGTTGATTCAATTCGTATCGAATGGTAACAAAGTCCGCGACGAGCGTATGGACCTTGCCGGATTCCACGGCGGCGAGCGCGTCACTCACGTGATCAAAACGCTCGGCGACGATCCCCGCGTTGCGTAACTGGATGCTCGCAGCCGATCCATCCAAAACTCCGTTCTGAAATCGCGCAATATCCGTAACTCCATAAACTGCCGTCGCCAACCGGGCTGCCGACACCGTCGAGGCAACCGTAGCGGTGAAGCCACCAACCATCAGGATTCCGGCAAACATCCAGACAAATGCCAAAAATCGTCCCAGTGGCGTAAGCGGCGTTTTATCGCCATAGCCCACCGTTGTCATCGTTACCGCCGAGAACCACAGTGCGGAGCCAATGGCCTGGAACGGGCTGCCACCAAAATGTGAATTAGTCAACCGCCGTTCTGCAATCCAGAAGAGAATCGCGAACACCACCATGCCCGCAGCGCCGATAAGAATTACCGTATACACGCCATGGCTCGGCAGCGACTGGAGAAACTCCGCCCAGTGGGGAAACAACCGTCCACTTTCCATCGCCACCGCCAGCGGTTCCGCAAGAAATGCGTGGGAAAAATCGATCTGCCGTTCACGTTCCGCAGTCATGCTCATTTCGCCAAGCAGGATATCAATGCGACCCTGCTCCAACTCCTGCATCGCCGCATCCTGATCCACGGGGATCAGCGCATAATCGAGATTCTCCCGCGCTGCGATCATTCGCCACAGGCCCACAGCAAGCCCATCCCATGACCCTGACTCATCCCGAACCACATACGGCGGTTCTTCGTATACCCCGACCTGGAGCGGGGGCGGGGGCGCAGCCACGTCCGCCGCGCGCGCCCCCATCAGAGCACAAGAAAGAAGGAGTATTAGATACACAAATCGTTTTATCATTCTGGTACTTCCGGAGACGTCACATTCTTCGATACCTTATCCGTGCGGGCGAATACCGATATCGAATGAAATTGCCCTATCTGCACATATTCTTCTTTTAAGAAGTTCATTGTCGGAGCTGCCCACCGGGAAAAACGGGAGATCTCCGTGTTATTGATTGGCCGGTCATCGACGACCACTACCGCCGGTCGAAATTCCCGGATATTCTTCAGTGCGGTTTCGCTAAAATTCTGCGGTGCCGTCACGTTGTCCACATACAGATTATATAGATACGAACGCCGATTCGTCATGAAGTTGATTGTCGGCGAGTAAGGATAGGTGACCACCCAATCGCTCGAATCCGAATGTTGTAACACGGCATCGCGCAGCCCGTTCATCCAGTCCACATCCCTCGTATTAATAAGCGCACGCACCCCGTTTTCTGCCACAAATTCCGCCGTCCGGTTATGGCGCGCCCGTACCGATCCCGACGAATCTTTGTAGTAGGCGAAACTAAAAAATGCCACCTCCCACGCGACGCAGGCCAGGATAAAAACAATCACGCCAAGCTTCAGCAATAGCGAGCGTGGCCACATCCATTTCACCGCAAGGAAGCACGCACACGCCATCGCCACGAGAAATGGAATCCGAAATTCTGCCAAATGGGGGGTATCCGGCCGGAAGAAAAAATACTGCGGAAACAACGTCAACGCCCCACCGATCATCACTCCCGCCGCTAACGCATCGCGCTTTAAATCCTCCCTAGCCCAGAAAATTCCCACAAACAACCCGATCGAACTCACGGCCAAGATCACTCCCGAAATTACCACCGGCAAATAAATCGCGAACACAAAAGACTTCTCATTAAGTGACGCGTCACCGGTCAAAGCTTCTAGCGGCGGCCGTGGTCGTGTGCCGCCGCCCTCGCTCCCATCATCCGGGCTATCGGACTCGTTTGCCAAAGAACCAGCCCCTATGCCCACATCACTCACATGAAATAAGGTGGCACCTTCTACGTCGGAGCCGCGCTGCTCCGAGGTCGACGGAATTACTTTATCGAAAATTTGCCGCTTCGCCTCGTATTGAATCAATCCCCAAATCCCCCGGTATTGACCGACAAAATTCTCTTCAAATCCGCGAGTTCGGGCATCCAGCAGGAATGGCACGTGCAGCAGTCCCGCGACGACTACCACTGTCAAGAATCCCGCCACCGCCTCCGGGATGCGGGACCAGAACCTGCCCCTTACTGCCAGCGGCCACAACAATATCGCACCCACATAAATCGGAGCGAAGAATAAACCCACATCGATCCGGGTGAGTAAGGTCCAGCCCAGCGTCAGCCCCGCAGCCACATACCACAAAAACCGCCGCCCGGGAGTCGCCGCTTCGAATACGAAAGCACTCAACAAAACGAACACGTTGAGGGCCGGCATCAGCGGCAGGTAATTTCGAAACAACATTCCCGGCAGCAGGGTCGCCAACACCCCGCACCCCAATGCCAACCACGCTTGGCCAGTCACTCGACGCACCGTCGCGAATGCCACCACCGCGGTGATCGCACTCAGCGAATAAAAGAAAATCCGCATTGCGTTAAAATCCGGCCCAACAATCTGAAAGAGCCAGACCAGCGGATAAAACCACATCACATTGTATCCGAGGAAGGTATCCGCGATGGGCCGCTGCCCCTCAATCAATCGCATCGCAATCACCGCATTTGTGCCTCCCTCCCCGCTGAGGTTAAGGCCGCTGATGTAATATTGCTGATAGTAAAAAAACGCGAAAACGAGCAGTGCCGCCGGGCCGAGCAGACCTAGCCAGCGGTTCACGCTTGCGAGATGGTCCGGCACCGGCTTCGGTCCGAGCCCCGGTGGCTGAGCCTGAGGCACTTGTTTTCCAGCCATCACTGCCGGAGCGAGGTCTGGCATACCCCACCGCTTTAGAGCGGATTCCAGCGTGGCACGCTCCTGCGGGTCCGTTCCTGATTCTTCTCCTGGCAGCACTTCCAATGCGGCCTCTTCTGCCTCCACCGCAGGATCCGGTTGGCTCATCGGCACGTCTTCGTGCGATTCCTCAGGCAGATCGCCAAGCGTCTCTTCGGGCACGTCGTCCGGGGGGTGGCTGGAAGAGGATTGCATACGTCTAAATGAGATACCTATCTCTCACGCGATTGAAAAGCCAATCGCATCCGTCGCCAGCACCACGACAGAGACCACTTATGAGAGCGGCTACACGACCAACAGGCTGCCTGCGGGCTACACGACCTACACCAATGCTGGCAACGATTACTACGTTGTTGGAGACAACTACTTCCGTCGTACACCCTCGGGATACACAGTGGTTGAGAGCCCTTCAGGCGTCGTTCGCTCAACCCCTGGCAGCAGCGCGTATAACCCTGGATACGTCACCCGCACGCTGCCCGCAGGCTACACCACCCGCTCGTATCGCGGTGCAGACTACTACATAGCCAATGGAAACTATTATCGTCGCGACAAGCGCGGTTACGTAGTCGTCGAAGCTCCGATGTGACGCACACAGCTTCTGCGCCGACCAAGAAAACCCTCGCCCAAAGCGGCGAGGGTTTTTTGTATCTACGCGCTGTCGAGTTGAAGTGCCATACTCTGCCGCGCGCTGGGGCATCTGCATTTCCTTGGCTTGCACGGGGAGGTAATCATCCGCTATTCCTGATGACGTGTCGAAAATTCCTGTTGCGGTTGTAGGTGCCAATGGTTACTCGGGCGAGGAACTCTGTGCTCTGCTCGGACGGCATCCGCGCGCTGAGGTGCAGGCAGTGACGTCCCGTCAGCATGCGGGTCGCAGGCTCGGCGATGTGCTGCCACGATTTGCCGGGTGGCCCACGCTCGACCGGTTGGTTTTTTCCACTTCCTCGATTTCCAGTCTCCTCGCGAGCAGTGCGGAATATTTCTTCTTGGCATTGCCACATGGGCTGGCGTCGGAGTTTGCAGCTCCGTTGGTGGAGGCAGGAAAACGTGTGATCGATCTGAGTGCGGATTTCCGGTTGCGGGATGCGGCGGTCTACGCGGAGTTTTACGGTGAAGTCCATCCGGCGCCCGAATTGCTGTCTTCAGCGGTGTATGGCCTGCCTGAGTTGCATCGCGACGAGATCCGCGCGGCTCGGCTTGTGGCGTCGGCAGGGTGTTATCCCACCAGCATTTTACTGCCGCTCGTTCCATTACTGAATGCCAACCTCATCTCGGCGCACGGCATCGCGGTGGCGAGTGCAAGTGGCGTGACCGGCGCCGGACGGAAGGCGGACCTCTCGCTCTTGTATGCCGAATGCAATGAAAGCCTGCGTGCCTACGGGCTGCCAAAGCACCGGCATTTATCTGAGATCGAGCAAGAACTCTCGCTGGCTTGCGGCGAGCCGGTGGTTATCACATTTGTCCCGCATCTGGCTCCGATGAACCGGGGAATCCACACAACCATTTTTGCAACCCCTGCGTCGGATACGGACGAGGAGATATTCACCGACGCGCTGCAGGCCGCCTACGCAAACGAACCGTTTGTGCGGGTGAGTAGAGCATTGCCCGACACAAAAAACGTCATCGGGACCAACTTCTGCGACATCTCGGTGCGGCTCGATCCCCGCGCAGGCCGCGTAATTCTGCTCAGCGCCGAGGACAACCTCGTTAAGGGCGCGGCCGGTCAGGCGGTACAGAATTTCAATCTAATGGCCGGGTGCGAGGAATTCGCCGGACTGCTCTAGTCGTTTTTAAGAATTCATGTCAACCACCCACAAAATCAAAGGCGGCGTCTGCGCTCCCCTCGGGTTTGCCGTATCGGCCACCTATGCCGGCATTAAACCGGGCAACCTCGATCGTGACGACGTCGCGCTCATCGCTGCAACCGGCCCGGCGATATCCGCAGCCACATTTACGACCAACAAGGTAAAAGCTGCGCCTGTGCTGGTGTCGATGGAGCACGCCCGCTCGCGGACCACGCGCGCAGTGATCCTGAACAGCGGCAATGCAAATGCCTGCACGGGCTCGCAGGGAATTGCGGATTCCCGAGCCACCGCCGACGCCGTGGGCCGGGCTCTCGGCGTCTCCGGCAGAGAGATTCTCGTCTGCTCGACCGGCCGGATCGGCGTGCCGATGCCAATCAAAAAGCTCATCGATGTCGTCCCTGCGCTCGTATCGTCGCTACACCCGAAAAATGGACGCGCCGCCGCACTCGCCATCATGACGAGCGACAGCGTGCCAAAAGAAATCGCTCTCGATGTCACCACGGACGCCGGATCATTCCGCGTGGGCGGCATCGCGAAGGGCGCGGGCATGATTGACCCGAACATGGCGACGATGCTCAGCGTTGTGACCACTGATCTCGCCGTATCCAAGGCGGATCTTAAAAAGTGCCTCAAGATCGCGGTGGCGCAGTCGTTTAATCGAATCACCGTGGATGGTGACATGAGCACAAACGACACCGTGATCTTGTTATCCAGCGGTGCAAGCAATGCGGCAGTAGATCTCGATGCCTTTCAAGAAGCCCTGAATGTGGTCACGCTCGACCTCGCGACGAAAATCGTGCTCGATGGAGAAGGCGTGAGCCGCTTCATCGAAGTGATCGTCCGGGGGGCAAAATCTCTGAGGGACGCGCGGATGGCAGCAGAAGCAGTTGCAAAATCCCAGCTCGTCAAATGCGCGTGGGCCGGCGGCGATCCGAATTGGGGCCGAATCCTCGATGCTGTTGGATACTCCGGCGCAGCGATGGACCCCGACCGCGCCGACATTGATTATGATAACATAGCTGCCGTTCGCTTCGGCATGGCAGCCGCCACACCAGTCGCCAAACTTCAAAAAGTCGCCGCGAAGAAAAGATTCACCGTCGTGATCGACCTGCATTTGGGAAACTCGGGATACTCGGTGCTCACCACCGACCTGACCGAAGACTACGTCAAATTCAACCTCGGTGAGTAAATTAATGTCCGACACCCGCAAAGAACTCACCGCTCAGGGCCGATCCGAAGTCCTCATTGAAGCGCTGCCCTTTATTCAAAAATTTCGTGGACAGACCTTCGTCATCAAATACGGGGGTAGTGCCATGGATGACGACCGCGCCGTAGAACGACTGCTGCGCGACGTCGTATTCCTCGAAGCTGTCGGGATCAATCCTGTCCTTGTCCATGGAGGAGGCAAAGCGATCTCGGCCAAAATGCGCGCAGCCGGCCTCGCGCCGCACTTTATTAACGGCTTGCGCGTCACCGACGCACTATCCGTCAAGATTGTCGAGGAAACGCTCGATCAAGAAATCAACCCGGGCATCGTGGAAATGATCCGCAAGCTGGGCGGTCAGGCCGTCGGGCTCTCCGGTAAAGATGTATTCAAAGCCTCGCGTCTCTCACCCGTCGAGACCGAGCAAGGCCTCAAAGACATCGGCTATGTGGGCGAAGTTTCGACCATTGTCACCGGACCCGTGCTCGAACTGGTGCAAAATGAATTCGTCCCCGTGATCTCCCCCATCGGAGCGGAACCCGACGGGCAGGTGCTGAATATCAATGCCGATGTCGCTGCCGCCGCTCTGGCTGCCGGACTGCGTGCGCACAAGCTCATCTTCATCAGCGACGTTCCCGGCATTATGCGCGATCCGACACAGCCTGACTCGCTCATTCCAAGTCTCACCGTGGCCGAGACGGAATCGCTCATAAAACAAAAGGTCATTGACGGCGGGATGATCCCGAAAGTCCGCTCCGCGACGCGCGCACTGGGTGAAGGCGTGACGAAAATCCACCTCATCGGCGGCCAAATCCCACATGGATTGCTACTCGAAATTTTTACCAATTCCGGCATCGGCACAGAAATTACGCCGTGATCCACAAAATTCCCCACTTACCTTTGGCGGGGATTCGCGTAAGTTCAGAATCATGACGTTTTCGCAGCGGTTTCCATCCGCAAAATATACCCCATTTATTCAGCAGTTCCGAAAGCTTCTGGATCCCGTGGGTGACGCGCGGCTCGACGCAATGGCGCAGCAATCCACCGGTATCACGCGGCGTTTTTTTGGCCGGACGATGCGGCTTTTTGCACCGCTGTATATTTCGAACGAATGCATCAATTCGTGTGCGTATTGTGGGTTTTCGCGAGAAAATGCAATCTTGCGCGTTACCCTCGAGCAGGATGAAATCGCCATCGAGGCACATCATCTTGCGGACCTCGGGTTTCGGAACATCCTGCTCGTTGCTGGAGAACATCCGAAATTTGTCTCGAATGGGTATCTGGAATCCTGCATTCGCCGCCTCGCGGAACTCATTCCCAGCATCTCGCTCGAAGTGGCACCGATGGAGGCGGCCGACTACAAACCCCTCGTCGCAGCCGGTGCCGAAGGGCTTGTGGTGTATCAGGAAACCTACGATCCGGCAGCGTATCGCGAACTCCACACATCCGGTCCAAAAAAAGATTTTTCTTGGCGATTGGACACTCCCGAGCGCGCCTATGAGGCAGGATTTCGACGCATCGGGATTGGTGCGTTATTCGGGCTGAGCGACTGGCGGGAGGAAGCTGTGGCGCTCGCCGCCCACCTTGAGCACCTTTTGAAATCCTGCTGGCGGTCGCAACTCACAGTCAGCATGCCCCGGCTCCGGCCAGCAGCCGGCGAGTTTGAGCCCACGCATCCACTAGCCGACCGCGATTTCATCCAGCTCCTCTGCGCACTTCGAATCACGTTCCCACATGTTGGCATCGTGCTCAGCACGCGCGAACCGGCCGCTCTCCGTGACGCAGTCGCCCCGCTCGGTGTCACAATGATGTCCGCAGGCAGCCACACCGAACCCGGCGGCTACACCGGCCAAGGCACGGACAACCTCCACATCACGCGTCGGGGGAAAATCACCGATGATGTAATCCCGACCGCATCGTCAGCCACGGAGCAGTTTGCTATTTCCGATGACCGTTCACCTGCCGAAGTCGCGGCCACACTCAGCGCCATGGGATTAGATCCCGTGTGGAAAGATTGGGACGCAGGTATCCTCGGTGCAGTGCGGGCCGGCGGGTAGCTCCGGCTCACCTCGAAGAAACTGATGATCTACCGAGCTCGACGCCTTCTCACGATGGACGGACAAGCGCCTATCGACGATGGTGCCATCGTCGTCCGCGACGGACGTATTGAAGCGGTCGGGCGATACGACGACATAGCGCCGATCCACGGGAGCGACGTCTGCGATCTGGGCGATGTCGTGCTGCTGCCCGGGCTCGTCAATGCGCATTGCCATCTCGACTTCACCATCATGCGCGGCGCGATCCTCCGGACGACGAGTTTTTCTTCATGGATTAGGCGTCTCAACGAGCTCAAACGCACCCTCACGGACGACGAATATCTTTCGTCGATTGCGGAGGGATTTGCGGAACTGAAGCGCTGGGGCGTGACCACGGTTCTCAACATCGAGTCGTTCCCAGAGCTGATGGTGCGAATGCCAGCGCCGCCGATCCGGACGTGGTGGTTTTACGAACTGCTCGACATTCGCAACCGGATTCACACGGAGGATGTCGTGGCGGGCGCACTTTCATTTTTTGAATCGCACCGGAATTGGCATGGCGGCTATGGGCTCGCCCCACACGCTCCATACACCACATCCTTGGAACTCTACGAACTCGCCCGCTCTTGCTCGGAAGCGCGCGCAATGCCATTCACCACACACCTCGCAGAAACAGACGAGGAGATGGCAATGTTCGCAGATGCCAGGGGACCGATGTGGGAATTTCTCGCGGGCCTCGGTCGCAACATGGACGATACCGGTGCAAGCACGCCAATCCAGCATTTGCTCCGGGCAAATGTCCTGCCGACGGGCGCCATACTTGCGCACATGAATCAGCTAGGCCCCGGCGACCTCGAAGCGCTCGCTCCCCACGCGCATCGGTTTGCAGTGGTCCATTGCCCAAATTGCCACGAGTTTTTCTCCCGCCCGCCCTTTCCATACCACGCCTTGCGCGACCTTGGGTTTCCTATTTCCCTCGGCACGGATAGCTGTGCCAGCAATATCGGGCTCAATTTGTTTTCCGAGATGCGCACGTTCCGCAATGCATTCCCGGACGTGGACCCGGCCGAAATTCTGCGAATGGTCACGACCCGACCTGCGGCAGCGCTCGGTCAACAGGGAAAACTGGGCGTGCTCTCCCCTGGCGCACACGCGGACTTTATTACCATCGCAGATGACGCGGGTTCCGACAGCGTGCACGAAATGCTCATCGACACCCGTCAGCCACCGATCCATGTCTTCGTCGAGGGCCAGCGCACCATGTGCGCGGCTACCTAGGGTCCGACGGCGCCAGCTCCTCCGGCGACTGCAGCGCCGAATACAAGCGTTAATACCGCGATCATAAATCCGCAAAGCAAAACCATGGGAACGATCACTGCCACGATGGCTGGGGCAATGGCAATTTTGTGTGCTTTGTGTAAACCAATGACCACACCAACAAGGTTCCAAACTATTTGCACATATTGTCCGCAAAACGGAATGCATTGAAAGATCGACGTGGACCCGTGCACGTAACATGCAACACGAAACGTCGTCGCAAATCCTTCTTTCGCACTCCCGGTGATCATTAACCCAAGGTGATACAACCCGGCCGTAAGGAACGCGATAACCGACACGATGACCGGCATCAAAAACATCGCCACGAGGTAAATCGGCACTATCCATTCGACCGGAAACGTCGGTGCTTGCTTGGTCAAGTGCTCGGGGTTAGCGATCGAAAACGCCAGTTGATAACCCAGCGCGATGATATTTCCCGCGGTTCCCAACATGAGAAAATACAAAAACGGCCGGAGGATAGCTTTCGCCTTCGAAAGATGGGAAAACGTCACGCCTGGACTTCCGAGCGATTCCTTGACGGTACCAATCACACGTTGAAGAAAAGCCTGATCACCCTCCGACTCCCACGCGGGCATCACTCCACGCTGCGGCTCAATGGCTGATTCCAGCATCACTGCGGGGACGGGCACCAGAGGATCATTACTAGATAAAAATTCCTGCACCGTGACAACCGGCAGATCAGTCCACTCGGATATCGGCTTCCATGCATCCATACCTTCCTGCCAGGCGAGATCGGTGGATTTGAAGCGGCCGGACTGTAATCCTTCGGCGATGGCATCGGGCGTGAATTGCCCGAGTGCTTCGCGGTTGCGGTTCAGATGGATCTTAGTCATTGCCGCTGCCTAACGCATCCCACACCGCAGGGCAAGCCTGCAAGCAAATGCCGAACTCATTCTCCCCGGGCCGGAGCTTGGATTGAGTTCATCACTACAAACAAGACTTGCTCCAAAACAGATGCATTTGTTTTGAAAATATCGGTCGATCCGGAAGGTGGCAGCCACATCGCAGGGGGCAAGGCCGGCGAATACGTCAGGTCTTCAATCCCCACGGTGATAGAAAAATCCTTTCGTTCGACACGAATCTGTCTGGGTACATGCCCGGCAGCGACCCAGATCGTCGCGCGAAAGTCCTCCGCCTTGGTCGCCTTGGCCAGTTCCGGCATCAGCCCGCCCGAGATCACGCGGCAAGCTACACCATTCACATCTTCAAACGCCTTGCCGTCGTCGAGCGTGAACACAGCCGGCAGGAAAATCGCCTGCTGCGCGGTAATCGGCAAAAAGAGCGGCGTATTCGCCTTGGACGTCGGTGCAGGAAGTTTGTCTTTAAACTGAGCCAGGAGGAACTCCACTTTCTCACCGGGGATCGCCCAGACGATGGGACCATTACGACAAACGATTACGTTTTCGCCTAAGACCGGCGCACTCAGTCGCACTTTGTCAGGAAATTGAACCGCTGCTTCCAGCGTTGCTCCGGAAAACTCCTTGGGTAATCTCCCCGTGACTTCGCGCACTTCCAGCCGCATCGATAAGGCTTGGTCACCCGATTTCCCTCCCACGAGCAGCACGGATGCAATCGGGGCCAGCATTTTACCGAGAATATCATACCGGTTCTCCGCTGGCGGCTCCTGCGCCAGCACGCCGCGACCAACCAAAAGCACCAAGGCAACACACAAAACCGGGAAATCACGCAGAGGAATCATTTGCGCTGGAAGATAGTGGCATGTGCGATCCGGTGCAAAAACTATCGCTGCGATGCTTTTAACGTTGCGCCCGGCGGCACTTTGGCTTTTCGATAGAAGGAACAATGATGGCTTGGGAAGCAATATTCGCCCAGCAAGGCACGGGGCTCTACTACGCGTTCACCGAATCCACGGTCGAGGGGAAAATTATCCTACTCACCCTGTTTTTCGCGTCGATTTTTAGTTGGTCTGTGATGGTGACTAAATTTCGCGTCCTCCGATTCGGAGAACACCAGTCCGAGCGATTTTCGGAGATCTTCCACCGCGACCGCCAACCGCTCCGCCTCTATGAATCCGGCGAGCGTTACGATGGCTCACCGCTCCACCACATCTACGCCGCTGGCTGCGCTGAGCTGTGTTTTCAGATGCTGGGGTCCACTGAGGTAGACGAAACATTCCGTGCACGCCTTGATTCCGCACCCAAAATCACGCCTGCCCAGATGCATTCCGTCACGGCCGCCATGGAGCGCGCTGTCGGCGAATCCGCGTTGGAGTTGGAATCCCAAATGAACGTCCTGTCGATGGCGGTCAGCGGGGCGCCCTTCCTCGGGTTGCTCGGCACCGTGTGGGGCGTCATGGACGCCTTCGGCGGCATCGCTGTCGCTGGCAATGCCAACCTCGCAGCCATGGCGCCCGGCGTCTCGGGGGCATTAATCACCACCGTCGTCGGACTGCTCGTCGCAATCCCCGCGATGTTCGGTTACAATTTTCTGGTCACGAGCATTCGGTCTCTGCTCGTGCGCTGCGACAACTTCGCTGCGGAGCTCGCTTCAGAAATCGAACATCGGTTTGTCGAATACGGCACCCGCGAATCCCACCGCGGTAACTAACCCACCCCCGATGCGCCGATATTCCAACCGCGCTCACCTGACAACGGTCGCCGAGCTTAACGTAACCCCGCTGCTCGATCTCTCATTTGTCCTATTGATCATTTTCATGATCACGACCCCACTCATCGAGAACAGCCTCGACCTCGTCGTGCCCACCAGCTCCACTGCCAAGGGGGCTGTCGATTCCGCCGAGGTCCAGATGGTGTCCATCAACAAGGATGCTGAAATCGAACTCAATGAAGAGCCACTGACCATCGCAGAACTGGAGGCCCGGCTCACAGCAATGAAGGGGGATCAGCCAGGCATCGCCGTCGTCGTACGGCCGCACAAGGACCTGCCAATCCAAACATTTATCGGTATCATGGATCTGCTCCAGCGCGTGGGAATAACCAAGGTCGGAGTGATGACCAAACCCGAAGACTCCTCCGCGCCGTAATCTTCCGGCCCGCAATGAAACGCCGACCGATCAGGAAAAAGTTGGACCCGAGAGCGCGTTCTCGTCGCCGGCAGTTTCAATGGGCGTTTGTGTTGGTCCTAATGCTTCACGTAATCGCTATCGGCTCGTTCTTCTGGATGTCGAAACAACGCACCGTGGAACCGCCACTCGGCGAAATCGTATGGATGGATGCCAGCGCCTTTGTCCAAAACATCGAGCTGCCGCCCGAGGTCGAAGAAACTCCGGAACCCACTCCCGAACCCGAAAATAATCCAACCCCTCCACCCACGCCAGAACCCACACCGCCGCCAACACCCGAACCCACACCGGAACCCACACCGGAACCCACACCGGAACCAGAGAGCGAGATCCCGCTCCCAACTCCAACCCCGCTCCCAACCCCAACTCCAACTCCAACTCCAACTCCAACTCCAACTCCCAAACCTACGGCTACTCCCACGCCAAAACCCACTTCCAAACCGACGCCGAAGCCGACACCCAAGCCTTCGCCCACGGCGACACCCAAGCCGTCACCGAAACCGTCGCCAAAGCCCAGCCCTTCTGCCACTCCAAAGGCCACTCCGAAAGCATCTCCGAGCGCATCACCCAAGGCATCTCCGGCGGCAGCAAAACCTGCCAGCACTCCGGCAAAAGCCACTGAAGGTTCGGCAACCCAGGGGGCGGGAGCGGACACGCAGTCTGGCGGAGGTGGCACCAGTGATTTCGGGTGGTATCATGAGATGATCCACGATTCGTTTTTCCGGCAATGGGATCAGCCGACATCGGTGATGGAAGCAAACCGGCAATTTGCCACAACGCTTCGGATCACGATCGAAAAAGATGGCAGCATATCATCAGCCGAAGTCGTCAACTCCAGCGGTAATGTCGTGATGGATGAATCTGTGCTCGCTGCCGCAAAACGCGTCAAACGCATTGCTCAACTTCCCAGCGGCATCTCGAAGGGGGAATCATACACAATCAATATCGCTTTCGAACTCGATCAGAACTAGCGTCTTTGAGACAGCTTCTAAAATTATGTGGAATTCCCGTTGGCTTCGTGCTGCTGTCCTTGGTGTCCTTGCTGCCTCATCCCTTCAGGCAGCTGACACCCCGCAACCCCCTCCCGCTCCCACAGACATCCCGGATCGGCAACTGCCGGCGGTGCTCGCCGACTGGCAGTCATGGGCACTTTGGGATGAAAACCCATCGCCGCCACTCTTCAATGATGCCGGGCAAAAGATTGCGGTTTGGCCATCCCGGATGGTCCTCAATGCCACGGCAACCGGCGCGGAATTTTCTGTCACGTTGCGCGTATTTCACGACGTCCGCACGGCACTGCCCGGCGGAAACGACCACTGGCCACAGGACGTCACACTCAACGGCCAACCCGCACCTGTCACTCCGCAGGATGGACGCCCATCCATCCGACTCACACCTGGAATCTGGGAAGTCCGCGGCAGATTCCAGTGGGCCACCATGCCGCAGCAACTGCATGTCCCTCCGGGTATCGGACTGCTCGCCTTGACGGTCGACGGCAGTACGGTGCCATTTCCAGCGTGGGACGCAGCGGGCCAGCTATGGTTGCGTCGCGACCGTGTGAGCGACGAGGCGGAACGCGACTTTGTCAGCGTGCAGGTCTATCGTGTGATTGAGGACGGAATCCCGATGTGGCTTCGCTCTGAAATCGAGCTCACGGTGAGCGGAAAAAACCGCGAGGAGGCTATCGGCGCTGTGCTCCCAGCCGGATGGAAACTATCCTCAGTCAACGCACCAATCCCCGTATTTGTTGATCAAAACGGGGAGATGAAAGCCCAAGTCCGCCCCGGCCGCTGGGTCGTGCAGGTCGATGCCTTTCGATTGGACAGCCCAGCGGAAGTCGCCTATGCGGGTGGGATTAAACCTGCGGTGTCCGATGAGTTGATCGGATTCCGTGCACGCCCCGAGTTGCGTCTGGTGGAAGTGACAGGTATTCCCGCGGTGGATGTATCACAGACAACGTTCCCGCAAAAGTGGCGCGATCTTCCCGTTTATCGCTGGGAGACGCAGACGCCGTTTGGACTCGCCGAGCGGCAGCGCGGCACGGGGCTTCAGCAACCCGCCGAGCTTACCATTTCCCGGCAACTCTGGTTGGACGAAGATGGCGGCGGGATCACCGTGCAGGATCAAATCACCGGTGGCAGCCAGGAAATCTGGCGGCTGGATGCTGCCCCAGGCCTGCTCCCGGGGTCGATCCAAGTCAATGGTGAAGGCCAGTTGATCACACGCAATCCCGAGACAGGCACACCCGGCGTGGAAATTCGCACGCGAGATCTTAGCATGATCGCCACCGGCCGCGTGGATGGCGTTTCGGAATTTTCAGCCACGGGATGGCAAACAGATACAGGCGGCCTCAGTGCGACGCTCATGTTGCCTCCCGGGTGGCGGTTGTTTGCCGCTTTTGGACCTGACGAGGTGGATGGGGAATGGATCTCATCGTGGTCTTTGCTGGATTTGTTTTTATTACTGGTCTTCTCGGTTGCTGTATTTCGTATTTGGGGCGCTGTGCCTGGCGTTCTGGCCTTCCTTGCCTTCGCGGTGTCATACCACGAACCCAATGCCCCGCATTTCCTCTGGCTCGCACTGCTAGTCCCACTAGCCCTGCTGCGCGTGATCCCGGCAGGCGTCGGACGAAATCTAGTTCTCACGTGGAAATGGCTCACCGTGCTCGCGCTCGCGTTCGCATTGATCCCGTTCCTCAGCCAGCAAGTCCAACAGCTCATATATCCCCAATTGGAATCAAATCGAAACGCCGACATCATTCGTCCAATGAGCGTAAATGAGTCGTCGGTTGATGCCATGCACTTCGAAGCGCTGGCGGTCACAGCCTCCGCGGATGCCGCACCGCCATCAAGAAGCGCCAAGGCGGGCGCAGACGTTTATTCCCGAGGCTCCGTCGCGGACAACTCGTCAGCAAAAAGCAACCTCGCCTACGCCGCCGGTGCCCGCATCCAGACAGGCCCAGGAGTTCCGGAATGGGGATGGCGTGCCATCACCATGCGCTGGAATGGCCCTGTGCAGGCGGACCAAGTCGTGAACCCCATTCTCATACCGATGGGAGTGGAGCGGGTCATCACGTTTTTCCGTATTGTCCTCCTGCTCCTGTTGGCAGGGCTCTTGCTTGATGCACGGCGGCTGACCACGTTTCTGTCCCGACCTAAATCCACCGTCGCAGCAACGCTCCTCGCGGCATTTGTTCTCCTGTCCGCCCCGCAGGCCCTGGCGCAGATCCCTGACAACACGCTTATCGAGACCCTTCGGCAGCGCCTCGTGCTGCCATCAGATGCATTTCCCAACGCCGCCGAAATCCCATCTGCCACGCTCGCAATTGCGGGCAATCGTATCACCGTCACGTCAGAGATCCACGTCGCTGAGGATTGCGCCGTGCCACTGCCAGGCCGCCTGCCATCCTGGTCGCCGGTGAGTATCACGGTGAATGGAACCCCTGCTGCAGCTGCAACCCGCCACGATGGATTTCTATGGGTGGCACTTCCAGCGGGCGTCCACACCGTCGTCATGGAAGGCATTATCTCCGAAGCTCCCGACTGGGAATGGAGCTTTGCGCTCAAACCGCGCCGGATCGTTGTGGACGCGCTGGACTGGAACGTCTCCGGGATCAACGCGGATGGCGTCCCGGAGTCCCAGGTTTTCCTCGCGAGAAAACAAAAAACAGATGCTGGCGAAGCAACTTACGACCGTCAGGATTTGGACTCCGTTGCCGTGGTCGAGCGGGCATTTGAGCTGGGGCTCGTCTGGCAGGTTCGCACCACGGTGCGCCGGTTATCGCCACGCGGACGCGCCATCGAACTCCGCATCCCATTGGTTCCCGGAGAGCGGATTCTTTCGTCCAATCTGGTCTTGGATGGTAACCTCGCCGAAATTCGAATCGGCGGCAATGAAGACTCGGTGTCATGGAACAGCGAGCTGCCTGCGGCGGAATCCATCACCCTGACCTCCGCAATGGATTCGCCCTGGGTCGAACGCTGGACGCTCGTGGCAGCACCCACCTGGAATCTCACGTTCTCCGGAATTGCTCCAATTTTTGAATCTGCCAGTCCCAACCTCGTCCCCACGTGGTCGCCGTGGCCCGGAGAATCAGTGACATGGAAAATCACCCGTCCTGAAGCGGAGCAAGGAGCAACCCTCACCATCGACCGCGCGCAACACACGATCTCCGTGGGGAGCCGGCAGCGCACCAGCGAACTTTCGCTCACGATCCGCAGTAGCCTCGGGGAGGAGTTTTCCATCGTGCTCCCCGAATCTGCAGAGGTGACATCGCTCGCCCATGATGGAAAACCGATTCCTGTCCGTCTGGATGGCGGGCGGATCATCCTCCCGCTCAGGCCTGGAGCGCAGAATGTGACAGCGAATTGGAGAACCAACACGGACGCGGGATTTCACGTGCAGGCAGATCCCGTAATCTTGCCCGCAGAGAGCGCAAACGTGACGACCGCGATGGTCGTGGGTCCGGATCGATGGATATTGTGGACACAGGGTCCGCTGCGTGGACCCGCGGTGCGGTTTTGGATCGTTCTCGCCGTCGCGGTAACTGCGGGATGGATTCTCGGATCCATCCCCGGCTCTCCCCTCAAACGGTATCAATGGATGCTCCTGGCCGTTGGGCTGACGCAGGTGCCATTGGCTGCCGCCCTTTTTGTTGCAGGATGGTTTTTCCTCTTTGTTTGGCGGGGACTACCGTCATTCGAACGGATGCCTGTGCTATTGCACAACATCATTCAGGTGCTCGCAGTGCTGGCAACCGGCGTGCTGTTGTTGATCCTCATCTGGGTCGTGGGCGCGGGTCTGCTCGGGAATCCTGAGATGTTCATCCTCGGGAATGGCTCGCGCAGCAACTTTCTACAATGGTATCAGGACCGCTGTGCAAAAGCACTCTCGCAGCCCGGCTACTTCTCTATCTCGATTTGGTGGTATCGACTGTCGATGTTGCTGTGGGCGCTATGGCTCGCAGGATCGCTCTTGCGGTGGCTCTGGTGGGCATGGGCGAGATTCACCCTCGGAGGCGTATTTCGCCGACGCCGGGCAAAGTGAGTATTGTATCTACAAATTGGTCTAGCGCGGCATCGCAACCGGAAGCAACTTCCGATGCGGTTGCAGAGTATTTCCAGCAGGCGCGAGCGAAGAGCCCAGATTAAACACTTTACCCGTCGGCATGATACGTTTCTTCTCACGGATATGAGCGACAACACCCCGAACATCGATTGGGAGCAGTTGGACATGATTGCCGACGGATACACGGAGGACTTCGTGGAAATCTATCACGAATTCGAACTGGATTTACCGTCGATTCTAAACACCTTGGAAGCCGCCTTGAGCGCCGGCGATCCGGTTGCAGTGTTCCGCGCGGCGCATCAAGCCAAGGGCAGCGCCGCCAACTTTGGACTCAAGGGATTTAGCGGTATCATGGCCAGCATAGAACATGGTGCCAAGGGTGGGTCGATCGATGGTGCCGCCGATGCATTGAAAGCTGCTCGCGAGACATTCCACGCGTCTATTGCTGCCGTGAAGAGTGAGCGAGGGATCTAGCCAGAGGTCGCAATTACCGGGTGCGGCGTCCTCCCCCATGCGCTGTATGCCATTCGCGGAAAACTACGGGTGAGATCTCGGATGGCTTGATCTCACTGCGGCCGCCCCAAAAGACATTGGTGTAGCTGACTGGCATCCCAATAGCCTGCAAATGCTGGTCGATTGCTGCCTTGTGCGCGAGCGTCCGATTCTTATCCGTGCCATGTGCGACAGCCATGATATTTACGTTATTAAACTCCGGGCCTCCTTCGCGCCAGTAGCAGTGCGTGAGGATCTCGTGGCGGCCAATTTCAGAACCTGCTTCGACTTCCCGTCCCGCAGGCACGGCCCAATGAAATAACCCATTGAAACGGGTGACACGCACCCCGCTTTGCGACGGCTTCACGTGTTCCAGAAAGGTGGAGAATCGCCCGATCACTTTGCGCTCATTCAGGGATTCCGCGATCGCAAAAAACTCATCGAGGGAGACTCCTGCGGCTTGAGCTCGGCCATCCCATGCGGGCTCTGCGATTTCCTCCGAAAGGAACTCACGCTTCAGTTCGAGGAGCACTCCCCATTCGCGGTCCGTGAGGGTAACCTGCGCGACCTTAAGCATCCGCGCGGGGCCATCCGACTTATCACCCAGTTCGATCGTCTTCCGACGGACATGTCCTACACCCAGCGCAAAGATCCCGACCGCTGGCATCAATCGATAGGTGTCGGCGCCAGTCAGTCGCTGGAGCGCGTCACAATGCGTCGTCAGAGATTCTCCAGTCGGAACCTTCACCGTAGTCCATAGCCGATACGCCTCACCGGGAATTTTAGCCTCGGTAGAGCGCACGACAACATGACCAGAAAACGGATCCTCCCGGAACATAAACTCAAACGCACTGTCCAGCTTGTCCGCGGGCACTTTCCAAGCGACTAAAGCCCCCTCCGCCAGATTGGTGGCGATCAACGTCTGCCGCACCCGACGCACCGTTCCAGCTTCTAACATCGCGCGAAGCCGCTCCAATACTACAGGCAGCGAAACCCCCGACTGATTGGCAATCTGCTGAAAGGGAGCCCGAACAAACCCGGTGATTTTATCCTCTGATACGGAAAGGATTTGCGAATTGATTGGGTCGTCGTGCTCTAAAGGGATCATGGAAAGACTGAATTGAGAATGTTGATTTAAACCTCAGAGTCGCACAGCTCCACGATCCTGTCACCAAGGAGATGATAATTTCATGGAGCACTCTTGCGCAGTTTCATACCCTCCGGAAGTTAGAACAAGGGATGACGCCCCGGCACCCTTAGATTATTCAGAGACTTGGATTTTCTTTAGGTCGGCTCGGGTGTTTTCGTAGGAGGTGTCAAAAGCCAGCAAGTTAGGATCAGGGTTTTGTCCGGTTTTGTCACACCACGCACGGTAAAGATCCGGCCACCAGTTGCGATGCTGCGTCCGTCCGCTTTCCTTCCAACCCGCCCATCCGGAAAGCACACGCGCCCAGCAACGGTCGCCATATGCCACAGCCTCGGCCGCGCTGCCCATGTCCGCTACATACCAATCACGACCGATCCGTGCGTGCAGGACCTCATCGGCCCAGTCAAAGTCTTGGAAGGTAATTGCCAGCGGGCACTCCGCCGCTTTGCTCACCTCCCATTCGTGGCGTTTCCCCGTCTTTGGCATCAATCCCTGCTCGATATAATAGAGAACGGCATGGCGCTCCTTGGGAGTTAGCTCGGTGTTGAGCTGGCGGGACCAGGTGGAATTCACCATCACGAGTGACGGCCAGTCCAGTCCGAGGCTTGCAAAACCGACCTCGCCCATCATGGCGTGCCGTGCCTCGTCCCAAAGCTGACGCGTCATGTCCCGGTAATACCCCCACGGTTTTCCGGCGGTCTCTGCCAAAATACTGCTCATCATTTCAGGCACATCAATCTCCCGGAGCCTTTTGTAGAACATCATGAGCACCTTGGGAGGGGCAGGGATCGTTTCGTCGTAGAGAAACGCTTCCGCATTCACTCCCATATTGTACGGATCCGGAAAGCGTTCATCACGGCGGGGCTCGCCGTCGAAAACAAACGGCTTGGAGGAGTAGTACGGCGTAATTGTCCCCTCGGAGCAGGGAGCGCTGCCGTCCAATCCGCCCGCGGATGCCAGGCAGACATCCAGAAGCGACAACCATTGGGCTGCTTCAAGGCGCTTCGCGGGACTCACCATCCCCGCCACTGCCTTGGCACCCCAGTCGCAGATGTCCTCGATGTCGAGAAGGGCGTGGCGACAAAGGCGCACAGACGGGGCGTCGGCCAGCGCATGCGTCTGGGTGATATATCGGCGCAGCGCATCGCGCAACGCAGGCCATGCAATTTCGTAGAGACCCCAAAGGCGCTCTTCGACTGATGGCGTCGCAAGGATCTCATCAAAAAAGACTGCCAGTGCCGGGTGCGGGATTCTCTCCAGGCCGAGGGGCGGCTCCCGCATCTCGCCGACGCGCACACGGAACGCAGAATCGTTCTCCGCCGCAAGATAAGCGTGAAGGCTCATGGCCATCTTCAGTTCGTAAACCGGCTCGGAGGCAATGTGGGCAATCGCAATCTGGTGCAGCCTCCACAGGCTGTAATGGAAGCGTTTCAGACGGGCCACGCATCCCCCAACCGCCAATCCCGGTTGCGTTGCGGAGGCAAACGTGGACAGGCCAGCGAGAGGCGGAAAGTTGTAGGGAAAATTGCTCACTAGAAGATTCATTGCACATCGGGCCGTAAATTGCTTCGTCAGATTTTGCTAATTCTAGGCTTTTAATGACTTTTTTTACTTATTCGTGGACACAGAGTGATAGTATTTAGCTGCTATGCGTGCACAGTTTGAAAAAATCCCCAAAGATCCAGCTGCCTCGTTTCGTGTTGCTGAGCGTAGACTTGCCCGCTTCGATGCACCTTGGCATTTCCATCCCGAGATTGAGCTGACCTGTATCCTAGAGAGTCGCGGGCGCCGGTTCGTGGGAGATTCCATCGAACCGTATTGCGAAGGCGAGGTGGTATTGCTTGGGCCCAATCTTCCGCATTTTTGGCACACCGATGATGACGATAGACTCAGGATTTGCGCCCATTCCCTCGTCGTGCAGTTTACGTCTGATTTTCTCGGAGACCGGATCTGGTCCTGTCCCGAGTTTTGTTCGATTCGCCGCATGCTTGACCGCGCGGTGCATGGTCTGAACTTCTCGCCGAATCGCGCGAAACGCGCGTCGGAAATGCTGCGCGAGCTCCCGCGATTGAAGGGTGTTGTCGCGTTGTCCTTGCTGCTGGAAACGCTCGACTGGCTCGCCCGAGATCGCAAAGCCCAATGCCTTGCGAGTCTCTCCTTTTGTCCCGTGCCAGACCGACACAAAGAGGCCCGGCTCGCTCGGGTGTTTGAATACGCGGCAAAGAATTTTCGTGCAAAAGTCACCTTGGCGGAGCTGGCCAAAGTCGCATCGATGTCCGAGGCAGGATTCAGTCGGTATTTCCAACGGGCCACCGGACGCAGTCTAACGGTTTTCCTCAACGACCTGCGGATTTCTCACGCCTGCCAATTGCTGCGCGATACCTCCCGGACAGTCTTGGACATTTCGGTCGAGTCGGGGTATCCGACCCTTACTAACTTCAACCGCCGATTCCGGGACCAAACCAACCTTACCCCTCGTGAATACCGAAATGCCTTCGTTGACAGCGCCTCCGGAGGCAGCACGGGCCTCTTTCCATTTAGCTGATTTGCGGAATACTGCTTCTCCCTCACGGACCGCTTGGACTAGAAAGGAAGCCCCAAATATTCTATGAGCACGTTTTTTCACTTCCGGGCAATCCGCTAATGTCCAGCCGTCTTGCGTTTCGAGTCGATGCCCGGGCTAGTAGCTCGGAAGCGAGGGCCGGCGTGTTTCGCACGCTGCACAACGAAGTCCTCACGCCGCTGTTCATGCCTGTGGGGACGCAGGCCACGGTAAAGGCGCAAACGCCGGAAACCCTGGCGGATGCGGGCTCTCAAGTGCTGCTTGCAAATACGTATCACCTGCTTCTGCGGCCGGGCACCGAAGTTTTTCAGCGGCTCGGGGGGATTCACCGGTTCATGAATTGGAAGCGATCCGTGCTTACAGACTCCGGTGGGTTCCAAATCTTTTCCCTTCCGCATTCGCGATCGCTTTCTGAGGACGGGGCAGTTTTTCAGAGCTACACGGACGGCCGCTCGATCCTCTTGAGCCCGGAGATGAGCATCCAGACGCAGTTGGCCATCGGCAGCGATATCATGATGGTGCTTGATCAATGTGTGCCGTCCACCGCAGAGGAGCCGGTTGCACGCGCGGCGGTCGAGTTGACCCGGCGCTGGGCAGCACGCAGTCTCGCCGCAAGAGGAGATTCCCCGGCGGCGATGTTTGGGATTGCTCAGGGAGCGGTCTACCCGGAGTTGCGCCGTGAGAGCGTGATGGGGCTCACGGAAATGGACTTTGATGGATTTGCGATCGGCGGCCTTGCCGTAGGAGAAGGCCGGAGCGAACGCGAGGATATCTGCGGCCTTACGGCCCGGCTTTTGCCTGCCGACAAGCCCCGCTACCTCATGGGAGTTGGGACGCCACTCGATATTCTGGAGGCAGTGCATCGGGGCGTGGACATGTTTGACTGCATCATTCCCACACAAGTCGCGCAGCGTGGCGGGGCGTTCACTTCACGTGGCTATCTACAACTCCGGCGCGGCGTATATAAGTTTGCAGACGAAAAACTTGATCCCGCGTGCGGATGCCCGACCTGCCTCAATCACTCCCGGGCCTATCTGCACCACCTCACGAAAACCGGTGAAACCCTCGGATGGCAACTACTGGGAACACACAATATTCATTTCTATCATCAGCTCATGCGGGAAACGCGGGCATCCATCCTCTCGGATACCTTTGGCAAGTTCTATCACGAGCGTCGTGCGACACTGCAAGAGGACGACATTGATAATCCGGTCCTTGTCCAAAAACGTCGCCCGACACGTAAGCGCACCCTTGGAAATTACGAGGTTCATATCGCCCGGGAGGGATTTGCGAGCATCCGTCATGTGCGTTCCGGGGAAATCATGCACGCTCATACGCCACCGATGGAAGAAGCCCGGAGCCTGTATGTCGAGCAATCGCGGCTCGCTGAGCGCTTGACCGAAACCGATGCGGCCGGTCCACTGGTAATCTGGGATGTTGGTCTCGGTGCGGCTGCCAATGCGATGGCGTCCATTGGATGTTTTGAGGCCATGGCCGCCACGGCACCTGTTCGTGACATGCAGATCGTGAGCTTCGAAAATGACCTCGACTCGCTCCGTCTCGCATTCACGCACAACGAACTCTTTCGGTCGCTCCGCCACAGCGGACCGGCGGGCGTGCTCGCCAAAGGTGCATGGCAATCCAAAACCCATCCGGGCCTCGCGTGGGCGCTGGTGAGGGGCGATTTTCCTGACAGCATTAACCATGCATCCGAGCGGCCGGATATCATCTTCTACGACCTATTCTCGGGACGCACCAACGCGTTCGCCTGGACATTTGCTACCTTTCGACGCTTGTTTTCGGCATGCCAGGGACGTCCAGTCACGCTCATCACCTACACCTGCTCCACGGCGTCACGCGTAGCGATGCTGGCAGCGGGATTTTATGTCGCACGCGGCCGTCGCACGGGTGACAAAGCCGAAACTACGATCGCCATGACGCCCGAAGCAGTTTCCGACTACCATGAGTTGCTTGGCGTTGAATGGCTGGGCAAATGGATGCGATCCACAGCGCGCTTTCCCACCGACATCGAGGCTCGCGATCACCTGGCTTGGGAAAAGATTGTCACTCACCATCCCCAATTTGCGCATCTCATCGCAAATACAATGGACACTGAATAACCCGTTTTCCGGCGATTTCTTTTTATGTCGTATTGCAGGATTACTGCGATGTTACTAAACTCAATCTCTGCGCCGGGGTGACTTCCGACGAGGCGAACCCTTCTTCTTTCTACCATGAAGAGCATGAAGGGGGAGAAGGCTGAGTAAGATTTTTTCTGAATCTTCATGCTCTTCATGCTCTTCATGGTTTTAATTCTTTTCTCCTCGGTCCAGG
>Ga0209390_10003301_pt1 | contig 26412 bp, 16 predicted proteins | sample BON01_FD_187212 | JGI IMG/M metagenome (GOLD analysis project Ga0209390, IMG submission 187212) | Freshwater microbial communities from Lake Bonney liftoff mats and glacier meltwater in Antarctica - BON-01 (SPAdes) (version 2) | ecosystem: Environmental > Aquatic > Freshwater > Ice > Glacier...
TTTCGGAGCTCAGTAGCTGGCCTACGTTTTCCTTCGCACGGACGCTCAAGACAGACCGGTCACCCGATCCGCCCCTCCGCTGAAGGCCGAAGTGGTTGGCTAAACCTTCTTCGTAAGATACTTTCATTCTCTACTCCAAACCGGTTTTATCCCGGCACACCTTGACACCTTTTCTTGGCCACGGAATCACAAACAGCCAGCGTGGACAGAAGATCAACATGAATCGCAGATGACGCCAACCGTCCCGCCAGCTGTTCAGATGAGGCGGTCGACTACGCCCATCCGGTCGTAGCACCGTCGGGGTTTCGGCAATCTTGAGGCCGTTCAATGGCGACTTAATCACCAGCTCACTGGCGAACTCCATGCCTGTGGTGGTGAGTCCCATCTTGTCGTACGCGGCTTTGGAAAAGCCGCGCAACCCGCAATGAAATTCCCCGGCTGGACAATTGAAGAACAATCGCCCGATGCCCGACAACACAGGGTTGCCGATGTAGCGATGTTTCCAAGGCATGGCTCCCGGTTCGATGCCGCCCAGAAAGCGATTGCCCATCACCAAGTCGTAACCTCCCCGCAGCTTGGCCAGAATTCGCGGCGCATGAGAAAAATCATAACTGCCATCGGCATCCGCCATGACAATGAATTCAACGCGCGCCCCTGCAATGCCACCGCGTAGAGCGTTCCCATACCCCTTGTCGGCCACGTCCACCACGCGCGCCCCCAGATCACGAGCAATCTGCTGCGACCCATCGGTGCTGCTGTTGTCTGCGATCACCACTTCACTATCGAGTCCCGCCTCAGACAAAGCCCCCTGAGCCTCAACGATACAAAACTCCAAAGTCTCAGCTTCGTTCAGGCACGGCATGACAAGAGACACTTCCATCGGAAACGGGACTTTTGCGCATTCCGCAGTTCTCACACGTTGACCTTCTTCTGTTGCGGCAACCATAATCACTCTGTCCTCTTGGGAAGTGTTGTCGTGAGACTTGCAAGTCATCTGTCATTCCGAAGGCAACGCAGGCTGTCACAGCGTGTGAGTCCTCTACCGCATAGAGTTAATTCGTCATACCAAATCCGCAGGGCTAGCGGTGGATAAATGCTTGGCGAGCAATCGGATCAGATCGGGGCCGTTGATCGGTTTGGGAACTTGGTCGGTGCAGCCGGCGGCGAGACATTCGTCGCGGTCGCTGCTCATCGCGTTGGCCGTCAACGCAATGATCGGGGCGGTGAAGCCACGCTCACGCAGCGTGCGGGCGGCGTAATAACCATCCATGACCGGCATCTGCATATCCATCAAGACCGCGTCCACCGGCTCGCCGGCTTGCTGACGCCTGGCGATCAGCTCGATACCTTCTAAACCGTTGTCTGCCGTGACAACGGTGCCGCCGGATTTCTCGATGAAATGCTGGGCCAAGAAGCGAATGTCTCGGCGATCATCGACCACCACGATGGTCGCATCAAGCCTGACGGGAACCGTCGACTCACCGGCGGGTTCCGGTGCAACGACTTGTAATTCTTCCAGCACGTTGTCGTCTACATTTCCACATTCGACGACGACCGTGAACGTGCTGCCCTCGCCATCGACGCTGTGCACGCTGAGATTGCCGCCCAGCGTCTTGGCCAACCGACGGCTGATTGTCAGTCCCAACACCGTGCCGCCATATTGGCGAGTGTGCGACGCGTCGGCCTGTACAAAAGGTTGAAACAGGCGTGCGATCTGTTCGGGGGAGATACCGATGCCGGTATCGATGACGTCGAACTGGATTTGGCAAGCGTTAGCGGCACGGCGCGAGCCGTCCGTTTCGCGGTCACCGGACAGCTCGCGCCGTGCCGCTACTTTAGATTCTGCACTTAGATGCCGGATCACAATGCGGATCGAACCTTCGTTGGTGAATTTGACCGCGTTGCCAATCAGATTCACCAAGATCTGCCGCAGACGCAGCGGATCGGTTTCAATCACCCCGGGCAGTTTGCCGTCGAACTCGAAGTGCAACGCCAAGCCTTTTTCCTTGGCTTTCAATTCCATCAATTTTGCCACGTCGCCCAGCAGGATGTCCAAGCGAACCGGTTCGATTTTGACCTGCATGTGCCCGGCGTCGATCTTGGAAAGGTCGAGAATGTCGTTGATGATCTCCAGCAGAAAGCCGCCGTTGCGACGGATGGTTTCTAGGCTTGCCAACTGCCCAGTATCGGTGAGTTGTTCGGCGAGTATATCAGCATGGCCAAGAATGGCGGTCATCGGCGTGCGAATCTCGTGGCTCATGTTGGCTAGGAAATCGCCGCGCGAAAGATTAGCGTCTTCCGCAATCCGTTTGGCTTTCTTCAGTGATCGCTCAAAATCCATTCGCTCGGTAACGTTCTCGAATAACAACGCGACATGATTCTCGCCCGGCTCATCGATACGAAAAGCGAAGACGTCGAAGTCACTATTATTTAGCGAAGCGGCGCGATGGGTGAATCGTTCGGATTTGCCCGTCTTGGCGACTCGACCATAGATCTCGAACCAGTGTTCTTCGAGTTCCGGCATCAGTTCGCTGGTCTTTTTGCCCACCACGTCGGTCAAGCCCGAGTGAGTTTCAAAAGCCAAGTTGGCCTCCAGGTAGTGAAGATCGACCGGTTTGTCATTTTCATCGAAGACAACTTCGATCATGCAAAAGCCTTCGTCGATGGACTTGAACAGCGACCGATAACGCTGCTCGAAACGACGGTGTTCGGTAGTTTCTAATGTCACGCCCGACATCTTTCTCGGTTGACCGTCGGCCTCAAACGCCACTCGCCCGCGATCGTAGACCCAGTGAACGCTGCCATCGGGCCAGCGAACACGAAACTCCACCTCCAGCGTGCCGGTTCGCAGCGCCGATTCGAACGCTTCGTCAAAAACCGCGAGGTCTTCCGGTAACAACTGCCGCTTGAACGCCTCCAAGCCCCACTCAATGTCTCCAGCCGAGTGTCCGAAAATTTGGTTGTGCCGCGTGTTGGTCTGGGTCATACCGCTGGCGATGTCCAGCTCCCAGATACCCATTTGGGCCGCTTCTAATGCGACTTCCAACCGTTCCTGAGTTTGTCGAAGCGTTTTCTCGGCTTTCCTACGATCCGAGAAGTCGACGAATGTGAGCACGACGCCCTCGATTCGATCATCGGTGCTGCGATAGGGCGACACGCGACTGAGATACCAGCGCCCTTGTTCGTCGCAAACTTCGCGGGTGATCGGAACCAGGAATTCAAGTACCTGCTTGGCGTCGGCGAGCAATTCTTTGTTGCCCAATTGGCCGCTGAAATCGCTCAGTAATCGACCGCGATCGGCGGTTCGAATACTGAACAATTCACCCACCTTGGGAGTGAACCACACGATCCGTAGTTCGCGATCCAGAAACAATGTCGCGATATTGGTCGAGGTTAGCAAGTTTTGCAGGTCGCCAGACAATTGTTTCAACTCATCGAGTCGATTGCGGTTTTCCTGGTTGAGCGTCCGTAGCTCTTCGTTCATGCTCTGCAGTTCTTCCTTGCCGGTTTCCAATTCCTCCATCGTCGAACGAAGTTCTTCGTTGGACGACTGCAGTTCCTCGTTGGACGCCTTCATTTCCTCGCGAGTGGCATCGTACTCTTCGACCAGCACCTGCATGCGATTTCGCGTGGAATGCAGTTCCGCTTGCAGCTCGTCCGCTCGGGCGGACTCCGTTGAAGCTGTGAGCCGCTAGCTGCGGGTTCATCGTCCTGCGATTCCCCGTCATTTTGGAACCCGCGGCTAGCGCCTTGCGGCTCATTGTTTTCATCATTTTGGGACCCGCGCCTAGCGCCTCGCGGCTCACTGTTTTCGCGTTCGTCGAAGACCAGCAACACGAAGCCGTCGTGGTCGCCGCCCAGGACCGGGTAAGCACTCATCACGACTTGGTGCGGTTTGCCCTCGCGAGTGATCGAGATCGCTCGGTTGTGCTGCACCGTCTCATGTTTGCGTGCGTCATGCACGACCGCTCGAAGCTCCATCCGCAGCTCTTCGCGGGCTAGTTTGAAGATGTTTTGAGTGATTTCGCCGCCGGGCAGATTGAGGAATCGACCTGCTAATTCCGCCAGGTACACGGCCTTGTCTTCGGGCGTGATCAGCACACTTGGCGGCCCGTAACTTTCGGCGATCGAGTGATGCAGGGTGCGATACTTAGTCGGCGGTGAAACCTGCGTTTCGTATTGATGAGTGACTCGTCTGGCGCGATGACTGAGCGGAAAGACCGGCAATCGAGTCTCGGGCGCGGGGACGTCCCGCCGACGATAGATCGCCAATTTCTTGTCGTCGGCGCGGAACAGCACGCTCGCGTCAATCGTTTCGGACGTGCCCAATACCAAGCCGCCATCGGGCAGCAACGCATAATGGAACAAGTCGATCACGTCCCGCTGAACATCCCGCTGCAAGTAGATCATCACGTTGCGGCAGGCGATCAGGTCGAGCTTCGAAAACGGCGGATCACCCAACAGGTTGTGCGGCACAAAGACCACCAATTCGCGGACCTCGTCGCGAATCCGAAAGCCGCCGTTTTCCTGGTGAAAGAAACGCTTCAACCGCTGGGGGTTGACCTCCGATTGGATATCGCCAAGGTAAATCCCGCTGCGTGCCTTGGTGAGTGATTGTTCGTGCATGTCGGACGCGAACACCTGCAACCTGGGGGGCGAATCCAGGTGCGCGGTGGCTTCGATCAACAACATCGCCAGCGAATACGGTTCTTCACCGGTAGCGCAACCCACACTCCACACGCGGAAGTCATCCTGGGCGGTTTTATGCTTGAGCAACTCGGGAATTACGTGCTTCTCCAACCGCTCGAACACCAGCGGGTCGCGAAAGAAGTTAGTGACCGTGATCAGCATGTCGTCGGCAAGTGTCGTCACCTCATCGGGATGTTGTTGCAACACCTCTAGGTACTCGTCGATCTTTTCCACATTTCGCAATCGCATCCGGCGAGTGATCCGGCGGAGGATCGTTGATCGCTTGTAGCGGCTGAAGTCACGACCGGTGCGGGTTCGCAACAGAGTGAAAATCCGCTGCATGGATTGTTGATCGTCGGCGTCGACCTGCGCATCCTCGCCGGGCTGGGACAATCGCGGTCGAACTTGCACGTACCGAGCGATCGCATCGGGAATATCGGCGATCGGCAAGACCAAGTCGATCATGCCGGTGGCGATCGCGCTTTGCGGCATCCCATCGTACGCGGCTTCCTTAGGGTTTTGCACGACGGTCACCCCCCCTTGGCTTTGATCTCGCGGATGCCCAACGTGCCGTCGGTGCCGGTGTTGATGATTGGGCAAACGCTTCGGAAGCGAACGACGATTGTATCAAATACCCTGTCAACTTTGACCCTAGCTCCGGGGACTTAACGAGAAGATTTCAAAATAAGACGAACCCCAGCTCACAGCCAGCGAGCCATCACTGGAGCGAGACTGGAATTCACGTTGGGGCCGCAGCAATCTGGAAAAAGCCGCTCAGCCATTTCCGACTCAGCAGCTTCGATGGTTCACAAATCGCTGGATCGAATTTATAGTTTGCCCGCAATTAGCAGGACAACCAGGACGACTAAAACCAGGCCGCCCAACCCGCCGATGGAAACGTTCTGCCAGCGTGCCGCAACGACGAGCACAAGTAATAATCGTTTAACGGTTCGATTCGTTTCCTCCGCGAGTGCTTCGCGAGCCGATCGCAGTTCGCCCTTGGTCACGTGGGTCGCAATCAACGGCGGTGCCCGTCGTAACAACGACGGGAACATTGGAATCGGGGAATTCGGGTCTGGAATCCATGGTGATTTTCCGAGGCGAGTTTAGCTTTGCGTCTCAGCGGCGCTGAGTTTGGTAGTTGTGCAATGAACAACTCTGCATACCCCATACCGCTCAACTAAATCGGTGGCACGGAAACTGCGTTTCAGCCGATTCGGTAGCGTTCTCCTCGACAATCTAAAAACGCTCTGACTTGAAGATTTCAAGCGGAGGTATTTAGGCGGACGTGGTCGCAAACCCAACTGCGGTTTGCTTTAGCAGCACGCGGAGCGAGCAGTTCGATTCGATCAAAGTGATAGTCGGAAATGATTGCGGCAATTGCAGTACGATGCCACCAAGCCATCCAACACGAGACAACACCTATGAATGCGATCTTTGCGACACTTTGGGCAAATGTCCGCAACAGTTATTGGTTCGTTCCATCACTGATGGCGATCCCGAGTCGATGCACGTTTCCAATATCGTCGCCAGTGTCGGTCGTGGTCTCAACCGACAAATCTGGGATCAGTTCCCGTCCCGCGTCGGCAGCCCGCACGACGACGAATCGGATCAGAAGATGTAGCCCGATCTGCCCGCTTCGTTTTATGCGACTGCCAAGCGCATTCATTCGACCGGTACGGGCTATCTGAAATACATCGACGGCGATGCGTTATTGAAACTCGCCGTCGACCACGATCTAGTTTTGAAAATCAGGCCAGTCCCCGGCGACTTCGTGACCGCAAAGAATGTGATCTTACTTGCCTCACCAGGTGATCGAGTCGACGAATCGTTGGAGGCAAAACGGACGGCAATGTTCAAGCATTGGAGAACCTTGCCGAGCGTGAACTGCCCGATGCTCATCGCTACGACGAGAACCAGACGCTGCGAGTGGTTGCCGAACCGGTCACGTTTGTATCATTCGCATCTCTGGTCTTTGATCAGCTGCGTCCCTATGTGGCCTCGGATCGAACGGCATCGATGAGAATGACGGAGATGATCGGCAACCTTGTCGTCGAGGTGGAATCCAAGCGTCAGCGCGGCTGCTCGTTCGGCACGCCTGTGCGCTGCGTCGCGAATGCCGGATCAACCTGGCCGATCACCGCGCGATCAGCTCCCTCGACTCGCTTTACCGAGACGTGTTGCGGGTGTTCGCAGACGGCCCCGTCCGCGAGCGCGCGAAAAAGTCTGGCGATCGGTTGACGAATTCATGAGCAAGCAAAGGCTTGAACGACAGCTCCTGCTTCCCACCGTTCCCGACACGGGTGACCGTTGCGTTGCGGACCTGGCGGAGTTACTGCAAAGCAAGACAGGAATTGACACCGCACATGCGTTGAAGCTGAGTGATGACAGTTCAGGCCAAATCTGCATTCACTACGATCCCGCTCTCGTGTCCACCGGCAAAGTGCGAAATTTGGCCATGGTCAGCGAGGCGGAAAACCGGGTTTTTTCAACGCAAAAATTCACCAAGCGTTTTGAGCGTTACTTCGTTCCGTCAGTGATCGCCTTCGTTGTCCTACTACTTTTTTCACCGCTGGTGATCGATGAAGTTTTCAGCGTCTCGTTCTACCGAGCGATGGCAGTCTTGGTTGCCGCCAGTCCATGCACCCTTGCGATTGCCACACCCAGTGCGGTACTCAGCGGCGTGGCTCGCGCAGCGCGGGGCGGCATCCTCATCAAAGGCGGCGGGCCGCTGGAGAGTTTGGGCCAGCTTGATTGGATCGCATTCGATAAAACCGGAACACTCACCGAAGGCGAACCGAGAGTGACCGATGTTCGCCTCGCCGACGGAGTGGCAGAATTCGAGCTGCTGCGAATCGCGATCGCCGTCGAGAGCCTCAGCAATTATCCACTCGCGAAAGCCGTCGTTCGTGATGGAAGGAAGAAGTTCGAAGATGAGGGGCAGCACGCAAGTGTCACTGCTGGCGTAGGCCGCCCAGTTACCACGGCCATGTTCCAAAAGAACCACACGGATGCTGCCACCGAACACCTGACTGGTCGCAACAAAGGTCTTGTACCGGCCCTCTTTCATCACCCCGCGGCAGGCGTACGAAATCGTCGTCCAGTCGTCGCGACGGCCGGCACGGTTCTTCAAGCTGATTCGGTTCTTTTCATACTTGCGAGGGCGTCCTCGCTGACCAGTCTTGGCTGCGGGAACATCAAACAGTTTTGCGTCGCTGCAAAGTCGGGTCACGACCGTCACCTTTTCGGCAAGCAACGCACGGACCAACACTTTGGCCGCCTCGACTTGCCGTCCGTATCGCTTGGTGGGCGAATCATCCAAAGCCAACGTTCAGTAGCCGTCTTTGCCAGGATCGAATCTCTGGAAGATCAACTTCACCAGCGGCATCATCAGCGACGAGGCGTCTTTGCCGACCGAAGCGAGCAGATCATGGAACCGGTCCCAATCGTCTTTGACACCAGCGGCCTTGAACCAACTGTAGGCCGTACGACGTCCCCGGCAAGCATCATGCCGGCGATCACGATGGGCGATCCAAAGGCGATGCGAGCATCCAGCATTCGGCCCATCGAATCGGCAAGTGCTGCCAGATTCCCACGCTATGGCACGCTGGCCTGAGTCGTCCGCCTTCGCCGGTCGTTGGGGCGGGAGAGTCGCTTCCGCTTGTCGTGCTGAGACGGCTTCGTGTTGTCGGCATGTTTAGCTTATGGCGGTCGGCCGCCCGGTTCACGCTTCGCCATCCTTGGCCCCGTGATGATTGGGAGAGTGTCAGAACCTCCATTCTCCACGCGGGCCTTTTTCGTCGCTACATCAATTCGCCTAAAGTGCAGAAACGTGATTAAGTGTGCCAAAAACATCAAAGCGCAGCCAGCGAGTGTGAATAGGATTGCTGGACGAGATTGATTTCTTTTACGCATGGCAGTCAACAACGAGCAGTGCAGGGGTGGGAACTCAAAAGGATTGGCTCCAGCACGATGCTGTTACAATAGGTTTGCTCCGCCGGTGTATTTTTTCACGATGTCGCGATCAAGTTCGAGCCCGAGGCCGGGACGACTCGGAATGGCGAGCATGCCATCGCAATCGAGTTGGAACGCGTTCGCACTCAGTTCGTCGATGAAGGGCGAGCCGGTTAAATACTCGACTAGATCCGTACCTGGGAAGGCCGAGGCAAGGTGCAAATCGGCGGCCAGTCCGACGGCGGTATTCCAGCCGTGTGGGATGAAGCGGATACCGTGATCTTGGGCCATCCAGGCGATCCGACGTTCCTCGCTAATGCCGCCCACCTTGGTGACGTCCGGCTGGACGATGTCCAGGGCTCGGGCGGCCATCCAAGGCATGAAGGCTTGGCGGCGTGTGAGCACCTCCCCGCCTGCGATCGCAACCGGTGAATGCTCGCGGAGCTTGGCGTAGTCTTCGATGGCGTCCGGCGCAAGAGGTTCTTCGAACCAGTGCACGTCGTACTCGGCCAACATGGCTGCGGTATTTCTTGCCCACTTGTAGCCGTTCGGCCAAAACGCATCGCTGCCGCCGGCATCCACCATCAAACGGCAATCGTCACCGACCGCTTCTCGAGCGGCTTGCACGATCGCGCGATCCGTCGCTGCACTGACACGCCCGAACGGTCCCCAGCCGATCTTGAATGCGCGAAATCCCTCCGCCTTCACCGCTAACAAGTGATCGCCTAGTTTGCTCGGCTCGTCCATCAGCAATGAAGCGTAGGGTTGCACACGATCGCGATAGCGTCCGCCTAATAAGCGGCCAACCGGTTGCCCAGTCGCTTGACCGAGTAAATCCCACAATGCAATGTCGATGCCGCTGATCGCATGAGTGATGGAACCGCCACGACCGAGCCAGAACATGTTTTGATGTAGTTTCTCGCTGACACGTTCCGGTTCGAGCGCACTTTCGCCCCGATACAATGGCTCGAGCAGCGTCAAGGCCGCCTGCACCAAGGCATCGCTGGTGAACACGCTGCCCAACCCCACCGCACCTTCATCGGTATGGACCGCAATCAGCGTATGCACACAATCGTCAGGCCGCAGTTCGTTGCTCCAGCCACCCTCGGGTGTGGCGCCGCGCAGACCCGCACAACGTATCTCTCGAATTTTCATAAAATCTTTAGGGTTGTCGTTGAAACACTTTGGTTTGACGAGTGAAGGAGACGTCCGCATCAAGCGGAAAGATCGGACGAGGGCAGCGGGTGTGGCCAAGGGAGGGTAGGTTGGCACTCGCCGAACCCGGCGCATCGACATTGATCATCTGCGTACACCACTGAGCATACATGTGGTACTGACAATGAGGCGACTTGACCACCACGGCATCGAACGCTTTTGGATTCTGACCATGAGCGTAGAAGAAAGAGCGATCGTACAAACTGACCGCCCGGCTGCTAACGACGATCGTCACGTTGTCCGACTCGAGCACCGCTGTGGGGCCAGCAAACCACCGCTCACCAAACGACTCGCTATGAAAATGTCCGTCCGAGAGCGAACGCACGTTGAGCGTCATCGCCAGTGGCTGAAAACGCTCGGGATCCAAACTGCCGCCAATTGTCGTTGAAATGGTCGCCGAGACCCCTGCCGAAAAAGCCTGGGCAACGGCGTTGGCATCCACAACGGGCACCAAGGTGCGTCCCGAGTATCCGGCTTCGATCAGTTTGCGCAGGATCGCATTGCTGTCGCCCGATGCTCCGGAACTTGTTGCATCGGCGGCATCGATCAAGGCGAGCGTCCCCTTGCGATGGGCGCAAGCGACATCTGCCATCGCATCGAGACTGATCAAGGGAACACGCATGTGGGCGTGGTTCTCCCAGAAACGATCGGCGATCCGCAACGCCTCGCGTTTGGCAAACTCGGGATCGTTATCAGTAACAACAAAGCTATAAGTTTGCAGCGCCGGCACATCGGTGAACGGGTTACCAATGAACATGCCCGCCGAAAGCCCCGCAGCATCCTCTTCGACTTGTCGAGCGATTCCGATGCAGTCGCCAAAACGCCCGCTCGAAGTGATCAACTCATCGCCGCGAACCAGAGCCGGGATCGCCACCGTTGCCGTTACCGGCTTGACGTTGCCGGACTCGATTCGCAGCAGCAGGCGGGCGGCCCGTTGTCCGGTTTCGTAAAAATCGACATGTGGGTAGGTGTGGTAGGCGACGATCGCATCGCTGTGCTCAATCATGCGGTCGCTCAGAATGCCGTGGAGATCGAGCGACAGCACGATGGGGACGTGCTCGCCCAGGATCGTACGCGTTTGGGCGAGTAAATAGCCTTCCGGATCAAGTTCATCCTCGCTCGCCATCGCGCCGTGCATACAAAAATAAACCGCATCGACCGGTGGTGCCGCACGAATGCTGTCGAGAAACTCCCGCGAGATCCGCTCCCACGCCTCCGTGGCCAACGTACCACCCGAGGTAATGAACGCCGCGCTGTAGGCAGGCACAATCTCAACGTCGTCGATTGCATCGAAGACGCTCAACGCGCCTCCGATTTCATTGCTTACACGACGGTGATAGCGGAGTAGCTCATCGCCGTGGCGTGCAACAAAATCGTCATAGCGGCTTAGCTGCGGATTGAACGTTGAAACTTCTTGTTTGCATTCCGCAATTAAAATTTTAGGCATAATGTAGGCTCATTCGCGGTGGATTCGTGCGTAGTCTTTGGGAAATAAATAAACAATGCCAACGATCAACAGCACAGCAGCCATCGCAAACGCTACGGATGTGTAGGACAGCATCCGTTCCAGACCGACTGATTTTTTCCAGATGCCACCGACCAAAGGCGCAAAGCCGGACAGTGCGGCGCCGCAAAAATTCAGCAAACCCACTGCGGAGGCGCGTGTGTTGGCGGGCACCACCTCAAAGGCGGCGGGAAAGACATTGCCAATGAAAAAACCGCTGAACAAACCGAAACCGGCGGCGGCAATCCGTGTCGCATCAAGCGAATCCGCGCTACCGATCCAGTGCAAGCACGGGGCGCACAGGATCAAGCTGATCGCCATCAACCACAACCGTGCTGCCTTGTTACGCAAGAACAGTTTGTCCGCCAAGATGCCGCCTCCGAGCAGCCCTATCAATGTGGTGCTCTGCAGGTAGGCGGTCGCGGTAAAGGCGGCTTCGCCGAGATCCAGTGAATACTTTTCATATAGAAAGTTGGGTAGCCAACTGTACAACATCCAAAGTCCAAAGACGAACGTGGGAAAGACAACACAGAGCAGCAAAAACGTTGGTACCTTTACTAACTCGGTGATCGCCCAGGAGCCATCGGCTGGCTTGGTTTCAATCTCCGTATCCTCGTCGATAGTCCGCAAAAACAGGGTGTATGGTAGACAATACAGCAGCCCGACCGCGCCGAGGATAAAGAAGGCTTCACGCCATAAACCTTGATTTGCCATCCAACCCCCGAACCAAGCACCGACCACCGTACCGACGATCTGAGCGGTCGTCAGCGTCGCCACCGCGCGGGAGCGTTTCTCTGGCGCATGAGCGTTGGAAGTCAAAGCGATTGCGGCGGGCATATACAACGATTCGGAAATCCCCATCGCCGCACGAAGAGCAAGCAGGATGAAAGCTGATGTAGCGAATCCGGTCCCCACAGTAACCAAGCTCCAGATCGCGAGACTCATCACAACCAACACGCGTTTGGAATACTTATCCGCGATCTGGCCCGCCAGAGGGCACCCGATGCCATAGACCCACAGAAAGATCGAACCGGTTAAGCCCAGTTGGCGGTCGGTGAGCCCCAGATCAGACTGCAGCACGGGGAACATCGCGAACACCGCTTGCCGGTCACAGTAGTTCAAAAAATAAGCAAACCACATGAATGCGACGAGATATCTCGTTTGGTTTCCGCGCTGCTTGGTTTCAGGGAGTGTCACGGTAAGCGTCATCCCTTCTGGGAATCTGAAAATGTGGCGATCACCTCGGCGGGGACATCATGAGCAAGACAGACCGCGATATCGCCTTGCTGTGTCACCGTGGGGCCGCGATGGGCAATCACCACTCCCGTCGAGGGAGCTTCGATGATCGTGGGCGGTCGGTCGGGACGTTCGATGAAGTGGACCGCACCCAATGGTTGACCGGCACTGACATCGTCTCCGACGTCAACCAAACTTTCGTATAAACCCGATTCCGGTGTGAAGATGTAGTCTCCCGCGTCAAGTGCTTGAACCCAACGCGTGGGCGGTAAATGGAGACTTTCTCGCGTTTGCTCTTGTCCTTCTAACACGCCCAGATGAATCAATACATTGCGAAGCCCTGTTTGGGAAAGTCGATGGATCGCGCGGGTCGTGACCTCACCGCCTCCCATCTCGGTGGTCACCACGGTTTTGCCCTGACGCTCGGCTTCGACCGGTAGCAATCCCGTGCCGGCAATGTCGCTATACAGGAATGCCAAATCGGTATTGTAGGCTAACGTGGCCCCCGCCATTCGTTGACGCTGGGCCAAGTCCTCGACCAGATGCATGTGGGCACAAGGAAAGAAATAGACACCACGTCCACCGGTGTGCAGGTCGATCACGACATCACTTAAGGGAAATAAAATCGTCGTCAAATAGTCGGCAATCATTTCCGACACGGTGCCCGCCGGATCTCCCGGAAAGCAGCGGTTCAGATTCATGCCGTCAATCGGCGACAATCGCGTCGACGCTTTGGCCGCAGGCATGTTCAGTGACGGGATCAAAATGACACGCCCACGGATCTCTTCGATCTTCAGTTCGCGTAGCAGTCGCATGATCGCGATCTGGCCGGGATACTCATCACCATGGTTACCGGCCATCACCAGCACCGTCGGTCCTGGTCCTCGGGCGATCGTCGCAATGGGAATTTGAAGTTGCGCCCAACCGCTCAGGTTGTACGAGTACGGGATCGTCAGGATCCCCACTTGTCTGCCCGCCGCAGAGAAATCAATCGTCGTTTTAATTGGTGAGTTTGTCATCGAATAGCGATTCCATGGGAGCCGTGTTTTTTAAAAAACGATTTAATTGGGGCAATTTAATAAGACAGCGCAGGTTAGCCCCAAATACAAGCCCGAAGCGCAAGCGAGTGAATAAGTTACGTCAATAATCACTCGCTTGCGCTTCGGGCTTGTAAAAAGCGACGTTTTCATCGCTAACCTGCACTTTCCTATCAATTGTGGCAATTTAACTAGATTGCGCAACCACATGCGCGGCAACGAATTCTTCATTCAACGTGACACCAAGTCCGGGGCGATCGGGCACCTCGATCCATCCATCGACTGCCTGGATTTTTTCGATCGCCAACTCATGACGCATCGGCTCGTCCTCGACACAGTCCTCAAACAGAAACGCGTCGCGACAGGTGCTCAACCAGTGCAAACTCGCCGCTTCGGTTAGCGGACTGGTGTAGCAGTGGTTACAGGGGCGCGCCCCAATTTCTTCAATGCGTTGCCGCAGATAGGCAGCGTCGGTGAAACCGTTTCGAGCGATATCGATCTGGTAAACATCCAACGCCCGAGCATCAATTAATGGGCGGAACGCAGTGCGTCCGCACTCTTGCTCACCCGCCGCAATTGGAATTGGCGAGCGATCACGAAGCCACCGATAACCTTCGACGTCATCGGGACGTAGAGGTTCTTCGAGCCACTCGACATCGAACTGCGAAAAAGCGTGAGCACGTCGCAACGCCGTCCTCGCATCCCAAACACAGCCGGCATCGATCAATAGCGTTGCGTCTTTGATTCCTTCGCGTGCCCCGGCGACGAGATCCAAATCGACCGCTTCGGACTCTCCCATGGGCTCCCAGCCGAACTTGACTGCGGAATAGCCGTTCTCGATCCAGCGTTGGCCGATCTCGCGAGTCTCGGCGCCATTGTCTCCGAACAAGATCGACGCATAGGCGCGGAATCGGTCGTGCTGTTTGCCACCGAGCAGTCGGTGAATCGGTTCACCGAAATACTTTCCTTTCAAATCCCAAAGCGCCATATCGATGGCGCTCATCGCGGAGATCGTCACACTCGAACGACCGAAGTACATTGTTTGACGGAACATCTTTTGCCATAACCGATCGGTTTCCAAAGGATTCTCGCCGATCAGAATCTCACGCAGCCCACAGGCGATGTTGTGTGAAAACGGAGCATCGATGATCGCCTTGACCACCTCGGGGGATGAGTCGGCTTCGCCAATGCCTTCGAGCCCGTCGTCAGTCCGAACGCGAACGAGCACCAAATCCTGGCAACTGGCCGTCTTGCTGACAATCGATTTAGAACGCAACACTTGGCAAACAATTTGATCTATTTTCATTCCGCTTCGCTTTGATGGTCGTCAGGTCGATGGGGTCTTGGATGGAAAAGTTTGCTCGAGCTATTTGTTGGGCGGCGACTGAATTTCAAGGTCAGCTCAAGATGGAGTGTGCGACAGTTCCGTGTACGTCCGTCAAACGGAAATCTCGCCCGGCGTAACGATACGTCAACCGTTCATGGTCCAGTCCCATCAGGTGCAGCATCGTCGCGTGCAGGTCATGAACATGAACCCGGTCCTCGATCGCCGCGAAACCGAATTCATCGGTTGCGCCATGAACGTGTCCACCTTTGACTCCTCCACCGGCCATCCACATGCTGTATCCCCAGTGGTTGTGATCGCGGCCATCGAGCGATGGCAGTTCGGCCACGGGCGTGCGTCCGAACTCGCCGCCCCACAGTACGAGCGTCGAATCCAGCAGACCGCGTTGTTTCAAGTCCGTTAGGAATGCGGCTAACGGTTTGTCCCACTCGCCACACAAGGTTCGCAGTCCGCTCTCGATTCCCGAGTGGTGATCCCAGGCTTGTCCACCACCGTGCCAGACCTGCGTGAAGCGAACGCCGCGTTCGACCAATCGCCGCGTCAGCATCAATTGGCGTCCCTGGAGCGAATCACCGTACATCTCATGAATGTAGGCTGGCTCCTGACTCAGGTCGAACGCATCGGTCGCTTCGAACTGCATCCGATAGGCCAGCTCATACGACTCGATCCGAGCCTCTAATTGCGGATCAGTACCACTGTGTTCGAGATGACGTTGGTTCATCGATTGCAACAAATCGAGCTGCCGGCGTTGGACGTCGGGGGCCTGCGGATGGTGGATGTTTTCAATCAACTGCGAATAATCCGCTTTGCCGGTGTCGATATGCGTCCCCTGCATCGCGCCGGGCAGGAAACCAGAATGCCAATTCTGAGAACCAACGACGGGCACCCCGTTGGGACACAACACCACGAACCCGGGCAAATTGTCGTTGAGCGATCCGAGGCCGTAGTTAACCCACGACCCAAAGCTCGGACGCGGTTGAATATTGTCACCACAGTTCATCAACAACAGTGACGGTTCGTGGTTGGGGATGTCGGAGTGCATCGACCGGATCACGCACATGTCGTCAACGTGCGCGGCCGTCTGCTGGAACAACTCGCTAACCTCGATCCCCGATTCGCCGTAGGGTGAAAATTGAAACGGCGACGCCATCGCGCCCCCTGTTTTACGCTCGGTCGGCAAGGCGGGATTGGGTAGCGGTTTGCCATGGTACTTTTGAAGTGCCGGTTTTGGGTCAAACGTGTCGACGTGTGACGGACCTCCATTCATAAACAAATGAACGACTTGTTTGGCCTTGGCGGGATGGTGAAGTCCTGTTGAACCTGCGGCTTCGTGCGCGGCCACGCCCGCCAGCCCGAGCATGCCGATTCCCATCCCGGAGCGCATCAACATTTCACGGCGATTGCAGGTCGAATTACCACGCCAGAGATTCTGTGCAGGAACGCCGGGCAGATCGAAACGGTTCGGTTGGTGTTGATTCATGGAATGTTCAATCGACAAAGTGAAATTCACTGGACATTAACAGCACTTGCGCCAGACTCTGTAGCGGCGTCATCTTGATGGGGTCGACGCCACGAAACTGCTCGCTGTAGTTCCAACTTCGCAGCGGCGTCGAGGCGGCATTGGCCGCAGACTCGGTCGTCGATCGAGGTGGCTCCGCAGCGAGTTCAGCGATCGTCGGCGACCAGGAAAACGAATCGTAACTGAGCCCCCCGTGAATATCGACGACGAAGTCGATCGTTTCGCCCTTCGCCAATGAGATTGATTCCACGTCGGTGGCGATCGAGTTCTGGTGCAGGATGAACGGGCCAGCAATCCGTCGGCCGGCCGCAAAGATCTGTCCGCGAACTCCATCCCCCGGTTCTTGGTTGTGTCCCAGCGTGCCACTGACCGAAACAATCATATCGTCCGGCGCGGTCCAACGAATGACAGCGGCGTGTCGCAAATCGTTGCCCGGATGCCCACCCCCGGCATTCAGAAATACCCAACCCAGTTTCGCGTCGGGCAAGCCGACACCGCCCTGAAATTGGGTGCCATTGAAAAACGGTAAGGCTGCGAACTCGGCCAATGTGTCTGGCTGACTGGCAATGTCTCCGTAACCGTAGGCCCAATCGAGAACGGGACGAATGCTCTCCGCCGGGGGATCGCTTTCTCGCTCCAAAAACGCCAACGTTTCATTTAACTCCTGCGCAGTCGGTGAACGGCTCAAGACGTCGTGAAACAATTGTTTGATGCTCTCCGCAGGCGTCACCGCGGCGGCCGACCGTTTGGACACTTCGTCCGCAGTGGACAACATCAGCGGATGATTCATCAGAAACAAAGACTGCCCCGGTACCGAGGTCTGATCGCGACGTCCAATGCTGATATCGGGCGACGGAAAGTCAAACAATCGCATCGTCCCTGAGACATCCAAACGGTTGTTGTAAGCGTAGATCGAACGACGGTGGTTGGCGAGTTCCAGCGAATGGCCTGCCGAGGGGCCGCCGACGGTGAGATCCAAATCGCCGCGAATTGATAAGAGGGCGTCTCGCATCGTCTCGAAATCGAGCCGACGTCGGTTCATCCGGCTGCACCATTGATTCTCGGGATCGCGGCGGTACGTCTCCGCATCGACATAACTTTGCTGTTGATAGGTCGCCGAATCCAGGATCAGTCGCCGCAGCGACTTAATCGACCAGCCCTGGTCGATGAACCAACTTGCCAAATAGTCGAGCAATTCGGGATGCGACGGCGGCGGTGCCTGCATTCCGAAGTTGCTCGGTGTCGTGACCAAGCCACGTCCGAAGTGCTGCTGCCAAATTCGATTGACGATCACCCGCGCCGTCAACGGGTTCTCAGGCGAAGCGATCGCGTTAGCTAGTTGCAATCGACCGCTGCCCTCGAACGATTGATCGCTTAGCGATGCAAAGAAAGTCGGAAACCGCCGCGGGACCACGTGCATGGGACTGGACGCGCTGCCACGGCGAAACACACGTGATTCCATCAACTCGTCGGCGTCCTTGAGCACCAGCATTTGTGCTAGTTCGACAGACGCCTTGGCACGCTCGGCGTCCAGTGCCGCGTTCAATTCGTTGACAGGACCTTGGGAGGGACGATCTGGGAACAAACGCAGCACTCGGAAGCCATCGAACGGCATATGCAGCGGAGACTTCGTTCCGCTGAGTGCCTCGACTGCATCGAACAATTCTGCGTAAATACCGGCAACACTTGCTAATGTTTGGGGGGCGTCTGCTAGTAACCGTTGGACAATGACCGAATTCGCGGCGGCCTCGGAATCCGTTTCGGCTAACAAACGCAGCACGCCGGGGGCTTGCTCGGCAAACTGTTCGGCATTCAATCGGGTCAAGCGATGCCAGGGTAGGAAGGCCGCGTCATTGCTAATTTCTGTATCATCAAGAAATTGTTTCCAGTTCAACACGAGCTCAGGATTCAGGTCATCGCTGTCGGTAACGACATCGAAGGTCGCCGTATTGACGTCACCACGTTGCGATTGGGCCGCGATCAAATACTCCGCCAAACGCTGACGGCTTTCATCCATTACCTTTCGATACTGCGCCCGGTAATGGCTCTCCAGTGCAGTCGCTGCGCTCCGGATCGCGACCGCTTGAGGATTCTTCAGAGCCTCTTCATCACCGCTGCGAAATGGCCACTGAATCGGCTCACGTGAATTTTGAAACACGCCATAAAGGGCATAATAGTCATCGATCGTGATCGGATCGAATTTGTGATCATGACAACGGGCACACGCGATGGTTAGCCCCATCAGTCCGCGTGAGACAACGTCGATGCGATCAGCAATGATCTCATGATCGTCATTTTTGAAGCGTGGACCGACGACGACGAAACCGAGGGCAGCGAGCGACTCGTGGGGGACATCGGGCATCAAATCCGCAGCCAATTGCTCACGAACGAATTGATCAAAAGGCTTGTCCGCATTGAAACTGTCGATCACGTAGTCACGGTAAGTAAACGCCGCTCGAAAATCGTGTTTCTCAAAAAAAACGTAACCCTTGGTATCCGAATACCGCGCCACATCCAGCCAATGGCGAGCTGTGCGCTCACCATAGTGGAGCGAGCCGAGCCACTGATCTGTCCAGGCTGAAATTGCCGTTGCGGAATCGACCTGCGATACCTCGGTGATCTCCTGAAACGAGGTTGGCAAACCGACCAGGTCCCATTTGATTCGCCGGGCCAAGGTCGCCTGGGGCGCGGGTTCGGACGGGGCGAGTCCTTGTTTTTCAAGCTGATTGAGGATGAAAAAATCGATTGCGTTGCGTGGCCAGTCAGCGTTCTGCACCGTGGGAACTTCGGGATGACTGATTGGTTGAAAAGCCCAGTGATTTGCAAAGTCTGGACCACTGTGGTCTGCCGTTACCTCGCCCGGCCACGGCGCCCCCATTTCGACCCACCGACTGAGAATCTGAACTTGCTCAGCGTCGAGGGCTTCGTCGGGCGGCATTTCAAACGATTCACGTTTGACCGCCTCGATTAACAGGCTTTGATCCGGTTTCATCGGAACCAATGAGGGGCCGCTATCACCGCCGGTCAGCATCGCGTGCCGTGAATCGAGCCGCAGGCCAGCGTGCTGTTTCTTGTCCCCGTGACAGGACACACATTTGTCCATCAGCAGCGGACGCACCTTATTCTCGAAAAACGCTTCGGTCTCGGCCGCTTGTTCGGCAGAAACCGCTTGTTCGGCGAATAACGCGTTGGAGTCAAACGACCCGACGACGGCGGAGACGATGACGGCGGAGATGATGATGAACGCCTGGATCGAAACGAAACGATTCGATCGAAGCGGCAAAGCGGGTATCGAGATCATTGGATATGCTTCCCCAGTGCTGAAGCGGCGCCCTCCAGATCGCGATCCTTGAGCCGCTGGATAATCGGTAAGTGTTCGCGGTAAATGTCCATCGGGTCGGTGTATTTTCGATGGCTCACCAAAAAATGGCGCCGCACCCGGGCCACGATCACCGACCAAACGGCAAGTAAGTCCGGCGAGTTCGCGAGTTGGACCCAATAACGATGAAAGGCAATGTCCTGTTCCGAGATTGCAGCGAAATCACCGCTGGCGCACGCTTGCTTCATCCGCTCCAAGATGGTCTCCCACGGTGTGAAATCGGCATCCACTAACGTGCCAAAGAAAAGACGCAGCGAGTGCGTCTCGACCGCACGACGCAGCGGGATGATCAGCGTCTGGATCTCGTCAGGTGCCGAGCCAGCGACCTGCGAGCCTCGATTTCGATCGGTCTCCACAACCCCTTCCCACGTCAATTGCTTGAGCGCGTCACGGATCGGACTGCGGCTGACCGCGAACCGTTTTGCCAACTCGGTTTCACGCAACCACTCACCTTCGCCGACACGTCCCGAGAAGATGTCATCACGCAACCGATCGACAATCTGACTTCCAAGATCTCGGACAAGCGGTGGATTCATTCGGATTTCCATTGCATTAAGCAGGTGTGGGTAATTCATTGCGTATAACCCATTAGCCGTTTTGGCGTTAGCCTCGGTTAAACGCGAGAACCGTGGCTAATAGACCGAACCATTTCCCCGAACCTGCTTAGAAGAGTTGTAAACGCAGTCAAAGATCGTATATTGTATACAATACTGGCGGTTTGCAACCCCCCCAGCCCCGCTGTACATTGTGTACAATAGCGGAGCAAAGCACGAACAGTCGACGCATCCTTCGAACAGCTTGGTTCCGGTCACCATCGCTAAGTTGCACGCTTGTTGTAGCGACGCCTTCAATTGAATTTCTTCTGTGTCCCAGCCCGCGACTTCGAAGGAAGTGGATGAAAATGCAATCGATCCATCGACGCCGCCCTCGTAACCGAACTATTTCTCCAATCGCGTCTGGGCTTCTCGGCTTGACGATTTTGTGCGTTGTGGCCCCCTCGGCGATTCGGGCCGACGATTTCTTTGAATCCCGAATTCGTCCGCTGCTTATCAACCACTGCATCGAATGCCATGGAGCGAAGAAACAGGAATCCGGATTGCGACTCGATTCACGCGAGGGCTGGATTCGCGGAGGTGATAGTGGCACCGCGATTGTGCCTGGGGATCCCGAGAACAGTTTGCTGATCAAAGCCGTCAACGACTCGGGTGACGTCGCACCGATGCCGCCCGACGAAAACAAACTCACCCCCGCTCAGATCGCGGACTTGGTCACTTGGGTTAAGCAAGGTGCGGTTGATCCTCGTGTGCAGGTGTCGGAGAATGGACCGTCATCAAACGCCATGGACCTCGAAGCGGCGAAGCAATTTTGGTCGTTTCAAGCTTTGTCAAAGCCGTCTCCGCCCGAAGTCAACGATGCCCGCTGGATGGCCAATCCGGTGGATGCCTTTGTCCGATCAGAGTTGGAAAAGCACGAATTAGCTCCGGTCGGCACGGCTGATAAACGCACTTTGATCCGCCGCGCCACGTTCGACTTGACTGGATTGCCACCGACTCCCGCGGAAATCCATGCATTTCTAAATGACTCATCGCCTCAGGCATTCGCATCCCTGGTAGACCGTCTGCTGCAATCGCCTGCTTACGGAGAACGCTGGGGACGGCATTGGTTAGACATTGCCCGTTACGCGGACACGGCGGGTGACGGATCGGACTATCCCGTACGCGAAGCGGGCCAGTATCGCGACTGGGTTGTCAATGCGTTGAACCTTGACCAACCGTTTGACGAATTCATTCGGGAACAGATCGCTGGCGACATTCTGGCCCAGGACGGCCCTGCGGACCGTTATGCCGAGCGGGTGACTGCGACCGGTTTCCTCGCGATTGGTAAGCGTTACGGATACGCTCCCAATACGACCTATCAATACCTTGATTTCGCCGACGTGATCGATTCGGTGGGTCGCTCGATCCTGGGGTTGACGCTGGGATGTGCCCGCTGTCACGACCACAAATTCGATCCGATCTCGGCAGCCGATTATTATGCACTGTACGGCATTTTTGAAAGCACGCAGTGGGCGTTTCCCGGGGGCGAAGAGCACAAGCGTCCCGCTCACTTTCCTCCTTTGGTGCCCGTCCCTGAGGCCGCTCGGCTTGACCAAACGAAAGCGGATGAACTCGCTCGTCTGAACAGTGAACTCGAACAATTCAAGCAAATGCGTTTGAAAATGGACGGCAATTCGTTCGCTGGCGGAGTCGACCTGGGTTGGGAAACCCAAACGATCGGCAATCCACCGGCCCAGCCATGGTTCTCCAGCGGCCCGAACTGGATTCTCGCCGAGGCGCAGAGCCCGTTTTCCCACATTCATCCGGCAGGAACGCGTGGCGTCCGCGTGGCAGCTCCCCAACCGCACGACGGTATTCGCTACGGCTTTGCACCGGCTTTGCGTGCGGCACCGGGAAAGCAAATCCACTTTACGCTCGACTTCCGCACCGCCGCCGCATCAACACCGCAGGGAGCCTACCGGTTCTTTCTCGGGCAAGGAGTGGTCCAATCATTGGCAATCGAGTGCAGTGTGACCGCCACCGAGTTCGCGGTTCGCAGCGGAGCGGAGTGGGAAATCATTCGCACACTTGAACCCGGAACTTGGTACACGCTGCGGGTGACACTCGACCATGAAAAGAAAACTTACTCAGGCATCGTCGGCACGATCGACGACCTCAGCGAATTCAAGGACAAACCACTCAACCCGAACTGGAATGGGATTGCCGATACGTTTATCTGTGACGGGATCGGGCATACCGACGGGCCCGCACCAACCCGTGACATCGACAACCTGGGACTTCAAGAATCCGCATTCGGGATTCCCGGCAGCGGTCCTGTGGTCATCCCCGAACGCGAGCCGGTTTCGCAACAACGTTTAGCGGAGTTGGATGCTCAAATAGTGGAGATGACGAAGCACCGCGACGCGATCCTCACAACGCCGCCCTACCCAGTCGCCTACGGCGTCAGCGAAGGCACAGCGACCAACACACGGTTGCAACAACGTGGCGAACCCGAGCGACTCGGCGATGAGATCCCACGACGTTTCTTGGAAGTTCTCGGCGGTGATACGCTGTCTGCTGAATCCACCGGTAGCGGACGACTCGAATTGGCCAACTGGTTGACCCGTCCCTCGAATCCGTTGACCGCTCGTGTCTTCGTCAACCGAGTTTGGCAATGGCATTTTGGCCAAGGACTGGTTTCAACGCCGAGTGATTTTGGGGCCCAGGGCGAGCGACCCAGTCATCCCGAATTACTCGAATGGTTGTCTTCGGAATTCATCGCCTCGGGTTGGTCGATCAAGTCGCTTCATCGGTTGATCATGAACTCACAAACCTACACCCTGGCGAGCGAGGATCACGCCGAGAACTTGACTGCGGACCCCAGTAATCGTTGGCTGTGGCGTTACTCGCGACAGCCGCTCGATGCGGAATCGATACGAGATGCAATGCTTGCCGTCAGCGGCCAACTCGATCCTACGATTCCACCACCGCATCCGTTTCCGGCGGTCGAGACGTGGGCCTTCAGCATCCACAATCCGTTTCACGCCGTTTATGACTCCAATCACCGTAGCATTTACCTGATGCTCCAGCGGAACCGTCGACATCCATTCTTAGCGATGTTTGACGCGGCTGACCCGAATGTGAGTGTTGCCAAACGGCTACCGACGACGACTCCGACTCAGACGTTGTTTCTGATGAACTCTGCTTTCGTACACCAACAATCCCAGGCGTTTGCGAATCAGATTTTGGCATCGTCGCAGGAGGATGCGTCGCGCGTTCGTTTGACGTACGAACGTGTCCTGGGGCGTATCGCTACTGACGCGGAAGTGGAGCAAACGTTGACGTTTCTCTCCGCCTACCAAAGTAAGCTTGCCGTTGCGGAAACCTCGGCGCAGACCCCGTCAACAGGCGCCTGGGCCGCGATCGCACGCGTGTTGTTATCGAGCAATGAGTTCTTGTACGTGGACTAACGACTTTCGGCGTCCTTTATCCCAAGATCAAAAATGAATCTTCCTTTGCATACGAATCGTCGCGACTTTTTGCACCGCGCCTCGGGTGGCTTCGGCGCGTTGGCATTGGCGGGAATGTGGAACGAAATTCAAGCCGCATCGACCGATCCGCTGCTTGCTAAACCGGGACATTTCCCCGCGACTGCGGATCGCGTGATCTTCATTTTTTCGACCGGTGGTGTATCGCATGTCGACACGTTTGATCACAAACCTCGGCTCATCGCGGATCATGGCAAGTCGATCACCGCGTCACGTTGGCTCAATAAACCAGGTCAGTTTGAAAGATTCTTGATCAAGCCGAGGTGGGGGTTTAAACAGTATGGCGAGAGCGGCACGTGGGTCAGCGATCTATTCCCGCACATGGGCTCGGTGATCGACGACGTGTGTGTGCTCAACGCAATGCACTGTGAAAGTGACGGTCATGATAAGGCGACGTTGGCCGCTCACACCGGATCGGCCCAGCTCGCTCGACCGAGCGCCGGTGCCTGGGTCAGCTACGGGCTGGGGACGGAAAACCAAAACTTGCCGTCCTTCATGGTGCTCGCTCCGGCGGCCCCGTACGCGGGTGCGCAGACTTGGGGCAGCGATTTCTTGCCCGCCTGTCACCAGGGAACTCACGTCATGCCCGGCGAGCAACCGCTACCGAACATCCACGCCAAAGTCCCCGCCGAGCTGCAACAAATGGAGCTCGCGATGCTCAATCAATTGAATCGTGCTCATCTGCAACAACGCGATGCCGACCAGGCGCTCGATGCACGCATCCGCTCGTTTGAAACGGCGTTTGGGATGCAGCGTGAAGCTCCTGAAGCGTTCGACCTTTCCGGTGAAACCGAATCCACCTTGCAAATGTATGGCTTGCAGCGTGGTGCCACCAGCGGCTTTGGTTGGCAATGCCTTGTTGCACGCCGATTGGCCGAACGCGGAGTGCGTTTCCTCGAACTGATCGATGTCGGCTCGAGTTCCAATTGGGACTCACATGGAAACATGGGCGACCACGAGCATTTGGCCAAGGCGATCGACCAACCGATTGCCGGCTTGCTTACCGATTTGAAGCAGCGGGGCATGCTCGAACGCACGTTGGTGGTCTGGACGACAGAATTTGGCCGCACGCCGTTCCATCAAACAGCAGACCACGCTGGCCGCGAACATCACAATCATTGCTTCTCGTCGTGGATGGCCGGTGGTGGAGTCAAGGCGGGGATCGTGCATGGCGCGTCGGATGAATACGGCATCATGACAGCCGAAGGAGCGGTCCACACGCATGACTTGCACGCCACGATGTTGCATCTGTTGGGTATCGATCACGAACGTCTGACCTACCGATACGCAGGTCGCGACTTCCGCTTAACCGACGTTCACGGCAGCGTGCCCCAAGAAATCCTGGCGTGAGGGGAATGCATCGGACTTGGCCGACATTCAATTTATTAAATGAAAATCAGCTTGTTAAATAAAAATCAGCGAGGATCGTGGCCGTCTTCGGGCATCCGTTTTCCTTTCGTTTCGGGCAGAAAGTAAACGACCACGATTCCGCCGATGAACACAAAACTGACCCAGCTCGTCGCATCTCGAAACGCAGATAACCTCGCAACTTAACTCGCTCGCCACAATATCGGCTGTCAACTTCAACCGGAGCCTCTCATGCTCGAAACATTTACCGATCAATACGAAAACCTTCGCGACGACTCAGCCGGCAAGCATGCGAAGAAGCCTAGAGATCGGTCGACGAGCACAATCATTTAACAGCAAAGCCAAGCTTGAAATGGCTGATCGGTTTCGAGATGGATGTTTTAAGGCAACAGCTCCTGCGTCTAATGGGCCTTCGAAAGGCAGTCTCATCGTGCAAAGACTGTCCGAAACCGCCCGCACCATTGGCACGCTATCGACCGAGATATCCCTTCCCAGGTTGCGTCCCCGCATTGCCTGAGTCGGTCTTTCCCGGATTTTCCAGTGTATCGAAAGTGACCCTAAACGGCTGAAACAAGTTTTGATCAATTTGGTCGGCAACGTGATCAAATTCACAGCAGTTCCCGGCGAGTAGTTGATTTTGAAATCGGGGAGCGTTTTGTCGTTTGAGTCGACATTGATTTTTAGTTTTGGGTTGTCCAGAAGGTTGTTTTTTTGATCAACGCGGTCTCGGCGCGCCGCCCACGTCCGTTTTGGCAGTCTTTTTCTGGAGGCATCGTGATCACCATCTCTCCGGATGCCTTTGACATTCGTTCGTCGTGGTTCGCAATCGCTGACTGCATGGCTGCTAGCTGCTGTTGAAACACCAGTGATAAACCAATAAGGCTTTGACATCGCAGAGTGACGATAGGAACGTCGCCGATGTTCAAGGCATTTGTTCAAGAAGCCCGGTTAAGGGCGCAGAGGTGGAGCGTCTCTTTGAGTTTTTAATTTTCAACCGCTCGTTTCAGTCCCAAGTTTTATTGGGTACTCTGACTGATCTGTCTGGACTTGCGTAACTCTTGCAAGCCATTCGCGGACTCCGA
>Ga0209390_10003303_pt1 | contig 26408 bp, 18 predicted proteins | sample BON01_FD_187212 | JGI IMG/M metagenome (GOLD analysis project Ga0209390, IMG submission 187212) | Freshwater microbial communities from Lake Bonney liftoff mats and glacier meltwater in Antarctica - BON-01 (SPAdes) (version 2) | ecosystem: Environmental > Aquatic > Freshwater > Ice > Glacier...
TTAAATTTTAAATATATATATAAAAGGTATATTTTTAAAAATATTTTTAAATAATATTTAATCATAGTATCAATTATTAGATTAGAAATAAATTTTGAAATAATATATTATTAAATAATAATATAAACATAATTTTATTTTCAAAATAAAATTTAAACTACATTATATTTAATTAGTAATACACTATAAAAAACAAACTACACTTATTTATTAGAGGATAAGCCCATAATATTAATAAAATAATAATTATATTAATAAAATAATAATTATATTAATAAAATAATAATTATATAATTATAAAAGTATAAAATGGATGGTTCTATTACACAACTTGGATTAAATAACTATTTAATAAATAAAGAAGGTAATTCTGTTTCTTTTTTTCGTAATGCTTATAAAAATTATTCTAATTATGTTAAAGATACACGTGAAGTAAATTTTAAAAATAATGTTAATTTTGGTCAAAAGTCGTCTTTTCGTATTGATGAAGATGGTAAATTTGGTGATTTAATTACAAATATTGTTATTGCTATAGATTTACCTGAATTATCATCTTATACAAATACAAATGGAAAAAAATTTGGTTATTGTAATGGTGTTGGTAATGCTTTAATAAAAAATATTGAATTAAGAATAGGTAATACTTTAATAGATTCACATACAGGAGAATGGCTTGATATTTATGGAGACCTTACAGTTAAACCTGGTTGTAAAGATAATTATTATAGTATGATACAAAAATACAATGATAATGAATATAGTCCTACTAATTTTACTGGTGGAAGAGTATATATACCTTTACAATTTTGGTTTTGTCGTAATATAACATCACGTAATTCATCTCTTGTTTTCCCATTAGCCTCATTATATAATTCAGTAATAGAATTAACTGTAGATTTTAAATCTTTAAGTAATATATTGACTACTGAAGATAATGTATTAACTGGTGCGCCTACATTAAACATTCAAGATTCTCAATTATTAGTTGATTATATTATTCTAGAAGAAGAAGAGAGGTCTCGTTATATGAATATTCCTAAACAATTAAATATTATTAATCAAGTCCAAACATATGAATATTCCGTTGGAGAAAGTATTACAGAACAAACATTTAGTTTAAAAAGTATGAAATATCCTATTACTGAACTCTTATTTATATTAAGACGTAATGATTCATCAACAACATATAATGATTATTTTAACTATAGTAAAACTAATAAAACAGATATAGTAAATAAAAGTAATCCAATTAAAAATGTTAGATTAATGTTTGATGGTAAAGACCGCATTAAAACAACCCCTGCTAGTGTTTTTACTCAATTAGAACCTACAAAAGTTCATACAAACACACCTGTTAATAAATATATTCATGTCTATTCATTTGCTTTAGAACCTGAAAAAATAGAACAACCTAATGGAGTATGTAATTTCTCAGAACTTCAAGAACCTCAATTACATTTATCGTTTAATAGTGGCATTGTTTCTAGCACATTATTTATTTATGCTGTAAATTATAATGTATTAATGAGTATTAATGGTTCTGGTTATTTATTACATTCACTTTCTAAAGCCACTCCTTCTACTTTCCCAGATGTTAATTGTATTCCTAATGACTCATTACCTATAATTAAAAAATAAATTATTTAAAATTATTTTATATTTTTTTTATTAGGATTATCCTTAAATAAATGGGTGTGTTTATTAAATTATAAACACACCCATTTATTTAAGGATAAGCCTAATAAAACAATACAAACTATTTAAAATGACATTGCGTTAGAACTCTTACTTTTAGAAGTCTCAATTTCTTCATATAATTCGGCTTTTAATTTATTAATTTTTTTACCAGCATTTCCCATTTTTTGTTTATCAATTTTATAAAATAAAGCAAATCTTTGTAAATCAGTTAAAGTATATTTACTAATTGGTAATAATTCTTCTTTTTTGTCTTCTTTTTTGTCTTCTTTTTTGTCTTCTTTTTTGTCTTCTTTTTTGTCTTCTTTTTTGTTTTCTTTTTTTTCTTTTTTTTTTTCTTCTTTTTTTTTTTTTTTTTCATCATTTTTCTTTTTAGAATCTAATGTATCAGTCTTACTTGTTTTTACTTTTGTCTTAACTAATTTATTATTTTGTGTTGTTGGTATAGTATTCATTAATAAATCAAAATTATCGTTGGTAGAATTATTTTTATTAGTTTCATTAGAATTATCAATTGTATCTTCTTCAACAACTTCTATCATTGTTTCAATATTAATTAAATTTGCTAAATTATTATTATTTTCAAGTGTTTCGCATTGTATTTTAATACTATTATTAAATGCCTCCTCAATATTGAATAATGAATTTTGTTCTACAATATTATCAACATCTTCAATAGCATCTATATTATAAATTTTATTATTAGTATTTTGTTCAAATACATCTTCACTATTATAGTCATCATCTTTAGTTTCATTATTAAGTTGTTCTTTCATATAAATATGTAATTCTTTAAATTTATTAAATACAATTCTTTCATAGGATTTAGATATAGTATTTAAGATTGTTGAATCAAAATAATGATTTCCAGAACTATACATTAATGGTAAAAATGTATTAGCACTATATTTAATAATAATTAAATATTTATTAGTATTTTGGTTATGGTGATTCATATCTATTTTTTTATTATAGTTAATATCGCAATATTTTTCATTAATAATATCTAAAATAATTAAATTCTTTTGTGTATAATCACAAATATATTGAAATAAGTCATAATCATTATAATTATCTACTTCTGTTAAGTTATTTATCATAGTTGCTTTTATAAATCTAAGTTTTCTATAATTTAAATTTTTATAAAATGTTTCGTATTCAATTGCCATTTCTCTCTTAAAAGTTGAAATATCATTCTTTTGTTCGCTTTTATTTTTAATAATAAAGTCTAACTTTGTTAATAATAGAAAACTTTTATAAAATGAGTTTGGATTTTTAATACCATAAATATATAATAAATCTTTATCAATACTTTTATTTATATTATTCCCATTAGTATTATTCATTTTTACTTGAGATTTATTATAATCATTAATTAAAGATAAAATAATTTCTGGTAATTGTGAAATTGCTTCATTTTCTGTATAAACAATAAGTGCTTTATTAGAAATTGTAGATTCTTTCATTTTACTAGATTTATATAAATCATCTAATGTTGTTTTAATACTTTCATTTTCTTTATTTAGTTTTTCAAATTCACTATCCATAGTATAATTTGCTTCATTTAGTAAATTAAAATTTGTATTTAAAAGTTCTAATTCATTTATACGTATTTCTATTGCTGTTGCTTGACTATATTTACTACTTATTTTAGGTAAAACAATATTAGCATCTTTTGTTTGTTGTAATTGTTGTATCATTTTTTCTAATGAAATCATTTTTATTATTTAATTTCTATTATTAAAATAAAATCTAACTTATATAATTTATTATATGTATGTATTTTTAAATTGTAAAAATTATAAAAAGGTAATTTTATTATAGAGATAATAAATAAAATATTCAATTTTTTAAGATACATATTCTCTATATATATTTCTTTCTTTTTCTTCTTTTTTAATTAATTTATTATTATTTTCAGAAAAAATTAAAAATTTAGTAATTTCATTAATTGATATGGTTTTTAAATTACATATATTTATAAAAATACCATTGCTGTTAGTAGTAAATTTTTCATTATTAGATTTAATAATTTTAAAAATTTCTACAAATTCATTTTCATGAAGATTATCAATTTTAGTTTTTATTTCTGATAATGATAATGTTGTATTTATATTTAGTAATTCAGTTTCATCATCATCACTATTACTACTACTTATATTATTATTAATTCTATTTGATACTTGTGAAGTTGATAATTTAGATGAAGATAGAGTTAATAATTGACTATTATTAAAAAAATAAGTATCTAATGATTTATTTTTAGTATTAATTTTACTTTCATCTAATATATTATCAATATTATTATCTATAGTATTATCTATAGTATTATCTATAGTAGGTATATTTTCAATACTTTGATTAGTATTTAAACTACCTAAATTATTAGGTAAAGTAGTATTATACTTTTCTAAAGATGTACTTATTTCTATTTTATTTTGTGTCTTTTTTCTAGGCATAATCTATTAATTATTACTATATTAAAATAATATTTTACATAAAAAAAGAAAACGCATAATAAAATGTCTGTTATATAATCTATAGATAGTATAATTTATAGTTATTAGTCTTATCCTTAAATAAACGAACGTGTTTATAAATTGATAATCCCAAAAGATCTTTAAAAGCCTTGAACTTATTGACTGTTATTATATTTAAATTAATGTAGCAGTTCCAGCAAGTGATTTTGAGCCTTTATTAGAAACATTAATACTACGTGGTGGAACAGGTAATGGACTAGTAATTTCAGTTATATATTTATTATATTGTAATACATTAGGTATAATAATACTAACACATTCTTCAACAACATATTTGTTTAATATAATAATTTGTTCTCTTATATTATCTAATAAATTACGACTGTATTGTAAATAAATACTTTTCATAATAATTTGTAATTCTTGATATGATTGCTTACTAATTTGTTTTTGACTTTGTCTATAGACTTGATTAATAATTTGTCGTTGAATACATTCTACATTATCATTACTAAAAAAATGTCTTGAAAGAGTATTTGGAACTACTATATTACTAATAATATCTACATTAGTATCTTGTTTTTGATTTGATGATTTAAAAAGTTCATATGGATTAACACTTTCATTATTTGTTAAAGGTTGTATTAATCCTTGACCATTTGTATCAAAACTAAACTTTTGTGTTTCAGGAGGTATAAACATACGACCATTATAAGCATATTGTTGTTCTCTTACAGTTTTATTCATTGTTTCAACTGGCTGAAAGGTATCAAAATTGGCGTATTTAGACATTTTAATATTAGGCTTATCCTTAAATAAACAGGTGTGTTTATTAAATGATAAACTTAAAAACGCTTTTTAAAGCCTTGAATTTATTTGACGGTTATTATATTTAAAATATATATTTATTTTTAATTATTTAATTTAATTAAATAATTAATTTCAAACTCTATTTTAATATTACATTAAAATATATACTATATAATAACGGTTAAGTTCTTTTATTAATCTATATTAATACCTCTTCTATAAAGTTCAGGTTTTTGCCTAATGTCATATAAGTATCAAATAGTTTTTTAATATTAAAACAAACATTCTTATCTCTATTAATACGCCATAACATGTTGTTTTACATTTTATATATTAGGATTGAATGCATTTTATAGTTTTTACCTGTTATAGGTGATGGTAATATTAAATTAATACATTTCTTTTCTGTTTTATAATTTAAATATGATGTTCTAAATTCATCTATGTTATAAACTTTAAATCTTTCTTCAAGAATATTAGATTATCATCCTATAAACTTAATATATACATATAAAAAACTCAAATAGATAAAAATACAATAGAATATACACAAGGACTACAAAATAGAATGTATGTAGAACATGTTAATAACTTTTTAAAACACAATAAATCCTTTAATACTAGATATGAAAAACAGATTTCAAACTTTGAAAGTTTAGTATCTCTAGGTTGTTTAACATTAGGGTTGCATATTATTATTCGAGAGTTTTATTAATTTTAAATTATAATTATATATATAAAATATATTTTTAAATAATATTTAATCATAGTATCAATTATTAGATTAGAAATAAATTTTAAAATAAATATATATATAAACTATAGATAAACATATAAATTAATTTTAAAATAAAACCTAAAACTATAAAATGATAACATCTATACTTGATATACCATCTTATTTAGTACGTAAATATCTTACTGGATGGACTATAATTTTATTTATTGTAGTTATAATTTATTTTACTGCTTTAAGAAACTATTATTTAAATAGAGAATCATTTAATAATGAAGATATGATTAATAATGAAACAATAAAAACAAATAATAAAGATAATATAAAACGTAAAATAGCAAATACTAAAAAAAGTATAATAGAAACTACTATAAAAAGTAAACTAGAAAATACTAAAAAAAGTATAATAGAAAATACTAAAAAAAGTAATAAGAAAGATAATAAAAAATATAATAAAAAAGATAAAATAGAAGGTTTTGAAATTAATAATAATTCTAACAATTCTAATGAAAATACAATACTTAAATCAAATTCACTTAAAAATAATAATACTGATACAGATTTATTAGAAGTATTTGAAGTTATAAATACAACATTATTTGATAATTTAAAATTATCACAAATACAAATAAAACAATGTAATGATTTTTATAGTAAAGTTATTATTGATTATATAATTGAATTAAAAAAATTAAATAGTCGTCTAAATACAAATCAATTTTTAAATGCAGAAAGACAATTTAATATTATTATATCAAATGGTGTTGATAAAATTATTAATTTTTTAAATAATACTATTAAATCTATGAATATATTGACACGTTCATCTATTAAAGAAGACTTACTTAATATAGTATCTATTACTATTGAAAAACTTATAAATAAAGAAAATAATATATTAAGAGATAAAATGAATGAATTGGCTAAATTAAACTCTACCACAATTGATTATAAGACAATGATGTCAACACTTACTCAATCTAGAAAGAACCTTGAAGATTATATTGACGTTGATAAATTAATATCAAATTACGGCACTAAAATAAATAATATTGATAATAAAATAAATAAAGTTCTGGATAAATCATTTATTTTACCAATTTATGAAAAAAATTTTGATAAAATTAATCAATTAGTTAAAAGTGATTTTAATGATGATTACTCAAAATTAGCAACTAAATATGGAACAGCATATACAGATTATTTAAATCATAAGAAAAAAGAAGAATTAAATATCAATCCACTTGAAATAATGGGTGGTGTTGAATCTGGAATAGTAAATCTTTTAACCAATTTTACTAGTAAATATAAAGATACTACTAGTAATACTAAAAATAAATTAGATTTAATAGAACAATACAATACTGATTATGATGATTTAAATAATACTATAAATACTACTATGAAATCAAATCCAATACCATCAGTAAATAAAAAATTAATAAATGAAACATCATTAAATGAGAATAATATTTTTAAAGATAAAAGTAATTTAGGAAATTATTTAATAAATACTAATACCCAGAAACAAATGTTAGAAGGATTTGAAAATAATAATAATAATAATAATACTACTAACAATACTACTAACAATACTAATACTACTAACAATACTAAAACTATTAACACTAAAAATACTACTAATACTAAAAATACTAAAAATAATAAAGAACAAATAAATATTGTAGATAAATTATTAAGTGGTGATTTTGTTAATTATATAATGGAATTTATTAATGAAAAACTTAATTTATTTTATAATACTTATAATAAAAAATTTAATAATAATGATAATAATAATAGTAATAGTAATAATAATAATAGTAATAGTAATGATAGTAATAGTAATAGTAATGATAGTAATAATAATAATAGTAATAATAATGGTTTTAATTTAGAAAAAAATTTAATACCAATTGGATTTTTATTATTTATTTTTAGTATGGTAATCTATTTAATTGATACAACATCTTAAATTAGGCTTATCCTTAAATAAACGGTTGTGTTTATTAAATGATAAACCTAATATATAACCCACGCTTATTTATTAGAGGATAAGTCCATTATACTTTTTAAAATTATTTTCTACTTTTTAAAATTATTTTCTACTTTTTAAAATTACTTTCTAGTTTTTAAAATTATTTTATTATTACTATAAAAAATAATATTATTAATAAAAAATAATATTATTAATAAAAAATAATATTATTAATAAAAAATAATATTATTAATAAAAAATAATATTATTATAAATTAATTAAATTAATTATTTAATTAATTAAATAATTAAAAATAAATATTTATTCAAGGATAATCCCATTATATTTTTTATTTAATTAAACTTATGTATTAAACATAAAACTAATTTATAGTTTATTATTAAATTTTATAAAATAAAAATAATATATATATCCATAATAAATTAATAATTTATTATATAAACTAAGTATTAAAAATAACTATTAAACATAATAAAAATGAATACTGAAACTAAACAACAATTATATAAAAATAATACATTTCGTAATGATATTGTTTATGATAATAATGATATATTAGAACAAAGTGAAACACTTGCTCCTAATTATATATTACCAGATACTAAAATTAAAAATCATACAGTAATTATAAATAGTATTGATAGAAATTGGACTATTAATACTAATGAAACACCTTATAATTATTTAGTTAAATTAGGAGGTTCTCCTAAAGATAATTATTCTACTGTATCACATGATTATAAAAATATTGTTTCTTTTTCTGTTGATAAAATAATATTAACAAATCGCGTGTGTCATCAATCTTATAATGCTAATATTTCTCCTAGACTTAATGATAATCCATATATTACTCTAGATATTAAAGGTATTAACTTTTCTTCTTATGGAACAAATAAAACATTAAATAATACTATTGGTATATATACACCATTAATACCTTTACCAACAAGTATGTCTGAAATATCATATTTAGAATTTAAAAATACTAGCACTCAAAGAAAAGATTATACACCTACTCCTAAAGGATATATATCTGCTCTAGATTTATCTATTACAACTCCACATGGTTCTAGCATATCTAATTTATCTGATGTTCTAGATATATATTCTATATTTCTTAATTCTAATAATAGTAATATTTATACAACTATAAATGATTCTTTAATTATTCAAACTAGTACTTATTTTAATAATATTGAATTTCGTAGAAATGATTTAATTAAAATTAAAAATTATGAATATCATAATATGAGTTATGATGAATCATATACATTTAATAATTGGATTAATCGTGATAGCGGACATTATATTTTAGATATTGATAAAAGTAATTTAGCAACTACTCTTTATAATCAAATAATTATACCTATACCAGCATCTCTTTCTAGAAGCACAGGAACTATTAGTGTTGAAAGTTGGTTTAATAGTTTTGATATGAAAATATTAAGTAATGTTGCTATTGATGATACTAGTGGTAAATTAATTAATACAAATACTCAATCTCATTTAATTGTAAATATTAAAACATTAGAAAAAAATGACAATATATTTTTAAAGGATTTTTAAGAAATGTTTAGATTTTTATGTATTTTAATTTTTCGTCTTTCAAAATTTAGAAAAAAAAACGTACACCCCTCCTCTCTCTTTTGAGATTTATACCAAAAATAGCTATTTTGAATGTAAACTCTATTAAAACCACCGCATCTTTTGTCGCTTTTACGACGACAAAAAATAAAAATAAATCGTTTTTGAGCGGGTTTTAAATCTTTTGTCGTTTTATAAAGATGTATTTTTGTTTTTAAACAATATATACTATATGTATACACACTCACGCGGGCGCCCACGCACACGGAAACAATTAAATTTAAAAAATTATAAAATAATATACTAATATACTAATAACATATACATAATAATACAATTTATATTAAACTAAATAATAATAAATAATAAAATAATATAACATAACATAACATAACATAAAATAACATAACATGTAAAAACAAAAATACATCTTTATAAAACGACAAAAGATTTAAAACCCGCCCAAAAACGATTTATTTTTATTTTTTGTCGTCGTAAAAGCGACAAAAGATGCGGTGGTTTTAATAGAGTTTACATTCAAAAACGCTATTTTTGGTATAAATCTTAAAAGGGAGAGGAGGGGTGTATGTTTTTTTTTCTAAATTTTGAAAGACGAAAAATTAAAATACATTTTATAAAAGTATAAAATAATAAACATAAAAATAAATAATACTTTAAAAACGACAAAAGATTTAAAACCCGCTCAAAAACGATTTATTTTTATTTTTTGTCGTCGTAAAAGCGACAAAAGATGCGGTGGTTTTAATAGAGTTTACATTCAAAAACGCTATTTTTGTTATAAATCTCAAAAGGGAGAGGAGGGGTGTACGTTTTTTTTTCTAAATTTTGAAAGACGAAAAAATAAAATACATTTTATAAAAGTATAAAATAATAAAACATATGATAAAAGTACAAAAATAAAAAAAACATAGTCCACGAGAAGTAAAAACCCGCATTGCTTCTCTACTGGTGTAAAAATGCTTCGCGATGGGAGGGTAAAATGCAACTGGCTCAACAGGTGCAAGGAGGGATGTGTAGTTTTTATTTTAAAAATTTTTGTAAAATATTATATATTTTATCTTAATTTGGGATTTGGGATTTGGGATATAAATAGTATTAATAAATGTAAAAACTGTATTAAATATCGTATTTAATCTATTATAAAGAACAACAACAAAATTTTAAAATTACATTTTTAAATGTGTTTTAAAATCTTTTGTCGTTTTTTAAAGATTTAATTTTGTTATTTTTTATTAATATATTTTCAATTTAAAGTATTAATATTTTATAAGTATAATAATTAATTTCAGTAATTATAAAAGAGTATATTATTAAAATTATACAAATTATATAATTTTAATATATATATATATATATATATAATGACATTAAACTGTGGTATATGTGATAAAGAGTTTAAAACATTATATTTATTAAAAAGACATCAACAAAAAAAATATGTGTGTGAAAAAAAAACATATGAAACACATATATATCAATGTAATATATGTAATTATAAATTTAAATTAATTCAAAATTACAATAGACATATTAATAATAAAACATGTGATAAATTAAAACCTAATAAAAGTAAAAATAATATACTAATAAATAATATAACAAATAATAATGATAATACTAATAATGGAACTATAGATAATAGACAAATAAATATTACTAATAATATTATTATTCAGCATATTAATCCATTTGGTCAAGAAAATACTGATTTTTTATCAAATAAAGAAAAATTAGAAATATTACGTTCTGGACATAAAGCATGTATTAAAATATTAACGATAGTATATAATCGTAATGAAAATAAAAATTTTTATAAAGTTAATAAAAAACATTCTACTATTTCTTATTTAAAATATAATTCAAATAATAATAATGATAATGATAATATAAATAATAATAATAATAATAATAATAATAATAGAAATAAAAATAATAATGAGACATCAATAGATGTATTTCAACTTCGTGAGTTTCGTAAAGAAATATTTAATAATAGCACAACTCTTTTATATTGTATTATGATAGATTGTAAAAATGATTTATGTTTTGAAGAACAACTTGCTCTTATGGATAATATAACAACTATTAAAAATGATGTTTATAATGAAATATTTAATAATAGTTTATCTAATTTACGAAAAGAATTAGGTGAATATATATTAGATACTGAAACTAAAAATGAAATAAATTGGGGAATTGAAAATGTCATTTCTTATGAAACAGATAATAATAATGATAAAAATAGAAAACAAATTTCAAATTATGTTAAACAAATAAATGATGAACTTATTGTAAAAGATATATTTACTAGACAAGTTTCTAAACAAAAAGAAAAAAGACATATTATTAATAAAGAATTAAATGATAATTCTATTGAAAATAGTGAGATAAATCAAAAATATGGTAAAGTTGAATATGGAGAACTAGCAAATCAATTACAATTATCACATTATCCTAATACAAAATTTGTAAAAAAACTTACTGAAAGAGAAAAACTAGAAGAAACTTTAGTAAAAAAGGAAAATACATTAGGTAAGTTAAATGCTTATAATAAAATGAAAAAAGATAGAGGAAGAAATATTAAACATATTCTTAAACATGAAAATAATATAAAAAAATTAAAAGAATTATCTAATACTAATGAATTAGATATAGAACATATTATTTCATCTTAATATTAAATTTTGTTATAGTTTTATAGTTTTATTATTTTATAGTTTTATTATTTTACAACTAATAACTTTATTTTTTTTTCATTAAAAGTTTTTTACTACCAGATTTATAAGTATTGTATGCTTCCATTACTTTTGGATCTATTGCCATATAATCACAATAGTCATGCATATGTTTTTTATATTCACCTTCAAAATTCTTTAAGTCTTCCTCCCATAATAGTTTATCTGTTTTACTTTTTATAATAGATAAATTAGTTTCTACATTTTCTTTTTCTTTTAATAATTCATCAACTTTTTCTTTTGTAAGATTGTAAATAGGCATACCAATTAATAAATCATAAGAACCATAACTACTATCATTCCTTTGTTTTTCTGTCATTGTATCTAAATGTGTAAGAATACTATTAACCATTTTAGGGTATTTTAAGTTTTCTAATTGTTTAATGACTTCGGCTTTAGGAATATTACGAATTTTAACATCATCATTAATGACATCAAGAATAAATCGCGATCTAGTAGATAATAGAAATAAGTCTTGTTCTAAATTTTTAATAATATTTTGTCTTCGCAATTCATAATAAGTTAAACGATAACTATAATAATACTCTAAAATTTCTTCAGGACTTTTAAAATTTTTCAATTTATTAGTTTCATCATATAAATTCATTGTATTACAACAACTAATGCTACCACTAAGATGAAATAATTTTTCTAATTCTGTTAAACCCATTTTATCAGTTCCATTTAACAATTTATTCATAATTTTAGAATTAAATGTTAATGTAAATTTTATATTGGCTTCTGAACTTTCATTTTTATAAAATTTAATTAATTTACCATCTTCTTCAGTATAATCAGCCCATTTAGGTAATTTAATGTTAGATGATTTACCACCTTTTTTAGTAGTAGCTGTAGGTAAATCAACTTTGTATCCTTTTTCGTACATATCCAATAATTCTTTAAAATCGGAAGTCCAATAACCAATAGGTAATTCTGTAATTTCTAAAGTATTATTGTTAATAATATTATATACGCCTTTACTTAACCATTTATTATCTCCTAAACGAATAATACTACCTCTAAAACCTCTATACCAAGGGTTCATTTGAATAACTGGATCACCTTTCATTAAACATTTAATATTATTTATAATATCTAAAGGATTAAATTGAGGAATATTTGTTGACCATCCTGTTCCAATACCAAGTGTTCCGTTTACCAAAATAGTAGGAATAATCGGCATATAAAAGACGGGTTCAATTAATTCACCATCATCAGTATTACGTTTCAACAAAGGTATATCTTCTTTATTAAAGAGAACATTTGTAATTTTAGAAAGGTATGTAAAAATATACCTAGGTGCAGCACTATCTTTACCACCTTCTAAACGCGATCCAAATTGTCCTTCTGGCATTAATAAATTAATATTATTTGTTCCAACATAGTTTTGCGCCAAATTAATAATGGCTCCGTTTAAACTCATTTCACCGTGATGATAAGAACCGTGTTCGCTCACATATCCTGCAAGTTGGGCTACTTTAATTTCACTTTTAAGATTACGTTTAAAAGCACAATATATAATTTTGCGTAAACTAGGTTTTAAGCCATCGAAGATACTAGGAATACTACGATGATTATCATAATTACTAAAATGAATTAGGTCTTTATTAATAAAATCACTAATAGAAACTGATGATTGATTAATATCTAAAATCGCATTTTCATCATAATCACTTAACCAAGTTTTACGACTATTAGACATATCTTTAGCAAATGCCATATTAACAGTAGTTGAGGCTTCATCGTCCCAATGATAAATCACAATTTTAAATTCTTTAAAATATTCTTTACCTTCCTGTGGCGTGCTTGACCCCAATCCTTTATAATATTTAATTTCATAACCTTTACCGCCATTATTAGCAATAATCCAATCATTATAGGCACTCAATGTGAAAAATGATTTAGCGTTTAATTTACCATTTTTTGCTCCTTTTTTCCATACTTTTACAATAGGTGTAAGAAGACTTGTCATAAACCCATCTAATTTCATAAGACTATTCCATTTACTTAAAAAGTTAATGACTAGACCTTTAATATGAGACCCATCCACATCTGAATCGGTCATTAACATAATGCGTCCATAGCGTAATTCACTTACATCTTTATAATCTTTACCTTCTTTCAATGCTAATATATTTTTAATATCACAAATTTCTTTGTTTTTAGCAATAATAAGGTCTTCTTTATCATTTACATTTAATAATTTACCTCTTAATGGATAAACACCATATAAATCGTGTCCATTAGGAATAACACTAATACCTGCTACAGCCATTGCTTTGGCTGAATCTCCTTCTGTAAGAATGAGTGTGCATTTGTCGGCTTTTTTAGTGCCTGCGTAATGAGCGTCAATTAATTTAGGAATATTTAATACACGTTGTTTTTTAACTCCGTCTGTTTTTTTAAGTGTTTGTGTATCACGAAAATCATTGAGAGCAAGTGCTCTCTCCATAATACCACTTTCAGCAAGTTTTTCTATAAAGGCTTGTGGAACAATACATTCACTTCCAAAATTTTTAGGGAGAGTAGTTAATGTATCTTTTGTTTGACTATCAAACGCAGGATTGACAATAGTAGCATTAATAAAAACCATTAAATTGTCTTTAATAAAACTTTCTTTGACATCGGCTTTCTTTTTTTTATTAATAAATTCAGCCATTTTTTTTGTAATTTGTTTAACAATATAATCAACGTGTTTTCCACCTCGTTGAGTTCCAATACCATTTGTAAAACTAACTTGTTGAAATTGAAAATTAGGGCTCATACAAGCACCAATTTCCCAACGGTCATTAGGCTTACAAGAAATTGTAGTCATATCAGGCTCAGTATAAAGTTTCATATAATCGGTAAATGTTTCAAGTTCTATTTTTTCATTATTAAAATAAATATCAAGTTGTCCTCGGGAACAAGCAAACATATCAACTGCTCGTTTTTTAATAAGTAATTCTAAATCTTCTGACATACCAGTTAAATTAAATTTAGCATAATCAGGAATAAATGTAATACGTGTATAAGGACTTTCTTTATATTTTTCAATAATGGGTTCTTCTTTAACACACATATTATCACGATAGACTTGTTTATATTTTAATTTACGGTTACGGTCAATAGTTTGAACTTCAAAATAAGTAGAAAATATATTTGTAAGTTTGGCACCAAAGCCATTTTTACCTCCAGTAATTTTTTCTTCTTCTTTATTATAATTACCAGATGTAAGTAAATTACCAAAAATCATTTCAGGAACATACATTTTTTCAGTAGGATGTAAAACAACATCAATACCTTCACCATCATTTTCGATAGAAATTTCACCTTTTTCACGATTAACATTGACTTTAATATAAGATACTTTTTTAAGACGTTTATTTTCAACAGCATTTTTTTGATTAACACGGTTCATATTATCAAAGGCATTAACTAAAATTTCTTCAATAATACTACGAAGTCCAGGCACATACTCAAATTCTCTATTAGTAATATGTAATTTATCATTACTTAATAAATTCCAAGTAGAATTAAATTCTTTTACTGTGCTTCCAATATAAGTATCAGGTAAATCTTTAATATGTTCTAATTGACTTTTTTTTTGATATTTTTTAGCAACATCATCAAGTTCATTTGTTTCATTATCACTTAAATGACTTTCGCTTACTTTATACTTTCTTTCATTTTTAGTTTCTTTTTTAGTTTCTTTTTTAGTTTCTTTTTTAGTTTCTTTTTTAGTAGAACTCATTTTTAATTAATAAAATAATAATACAAAAATGTATTTATGCAAACTCTTATTTAAATAATTAGATTATTAATTAATATATTAAATCAATTTTTATATTAATAAAAAACATAATTTAAATTATTATATCATTACAAATTAAATACAATTTATAATTAAATAGTAAAATTAATTAAATAATACTATGATTACAAAAAAAAGAAAAAGTATTTATGTAAATAACAAAACCAAACATAACAAAATCAAACTTACTAAATCTAGACATACTAAAAAAAATATAAATAATATTAAACATAAAATAAATAAAGCAGAGTTATTTATTTTAATTAATATTATTACAAATCATATTATAGTATTGCTTACTAAAACACAATCAAAATCTAAAATAAAACAAACAATTATTAAATTATTAAAAGAAATTAGAAAAAATAATAAATTAATTCATAAAAATACAACAGATAAAGAATTAACAGTATTATTTAATACTATTTATAAACAATCTAAAATTATATATGAAAATAATAAAACTAAACAAACTAAAAATGATACACAGAATAAAACTAAAAATAATAAACAAACAAAAAATGATACAGAGAATAAAAGTAAAACTAAAAGTAAAAGTAAAAGTAAAAGTAAAACTAAAACTAAAATAAATAAAGGTGGTTTTTATTTTAAAAATATAGAAGATAAAGGAGACCAGCCAATTACAGGTAATGATATGGTACAATTATTAGATGAAATGCAGGATTTTTTCAATACTGCTCAATGGACTGACGAAGGTCAATTTTTAAGAAATCCTAATACGCTTCTTAGTATGATGAGAGGTGATACAGATGCTTTTAAAAATTATTTAAATTCTGAAGTAATACCTAAATATATTCAAATGTTTCCACCTTTTATTAAATGGGATGAAGTTAAGAAAATATTTAATGAAAAAAAATATGAAGATATACCTGATTATTTACTTGCGTATCAAACATATATGCGTTCTCAAGATGAATATTTAGTTGAAAAAGGTTTAAAATCACCTGATGTATTAAACAAAGATTTATATACTGGATTTTATAATAAATTAGCAAATTCAATGGATGAAAATATAATAAAATATCAACAATTTAGAAATAAATTACAAGGTAAAGGACCAGCATTTACAGTAACTTAATAAAATTTATTATTTATTATACTTTTATATTTTTATAAATAATTTTTTAAATAATTTTACATAATACTTTTATTTTTATTATCTAAATAATAAATAATATATATTTAATATTAATATTAATATTAATATTAATACTATTTTAATTTAAAATAAAATGGATTTTATTCTAGGTATTATTGTGATATTATTAATTATATTTATTATGATTAATTATATTTCAATTTCAATTACGAATAATGATAAAACTAATTATTTATATTCACCAAGACCACAAATAAATAAACACTATTTATATTCAAATAATAATAAAAATAATTTAAATAATAACAACAATAACAATTTAAATTCTATTTTAAATTTAAAAGAAGATTCTTATAATTATAATAAATATTTTCATTTGTAAATTAGAAATTATATAAATATAAAAATCTATAATTAATATAAAAGAAGTATTTAACTATAAAATAATTGTTTTAATTTAATAATAATAAAATAATATTTAATTTAATTATAAAGAAATGGGTAATACTATTAGTCAAACTATGGGAGTGTCAACGGGAGTGTCAACGGGAGTGTCAACGGGAGTGTCAACGGGAGTGTCAACGGGAGTGTCAACGGGAGTGTCAACTGAAGTAGTAACTGGTGTAGTATCCGGAGTAGTAACAGAAAAACAATTAACTTGTAATGATTTTAATAAAAAAATTGAGTGTAATACACAATCTAATTGTATATTTTTAAATGGTTGTCGAACATTACTAAATACAAATTATGTACCTATAAATAGTATTCCAAGTTCTGATATAATAGCAGGTATTGTAGCAAAAGATAATGAACCTGAAAAATATACATTATCTTTAATCATTAATAATAATAAGAATACTTCATTATTAAAAAGTATTACCATTGATTTAAAAAATTGTAATTATAGTAGTTCTAATTTTGGTAATAAATATTATTTTTATCAACAATGTAATTTATTTATTTCTAGTCAAGAAAATAGTGAATTTAGTTTAAAAAATAATGATATTATACATAGGTTTGATCCAATTACATCACGGATAACTCCTGAAGTAATTATTAATCAAGCACAATTAGATATTATAAAACAGAATGACTATAAAATAAAATTAATAGATATTTATAATAATGAAGTAACAATAGAACTTGTTTATTACCCTACAGAAGATGCTACTAAAAAAATGTTTTTTAATAATAAAATAATGTCATTAAATAAAAAAAATTTAGAATCTACTAGTGCCGTTATAAGGTTAATTAATTAATAAATATTATTTTTATATTTAATTAGAAATACAATATAAAAAACAAACTACACTTATTTATTAGAGGATAAGCCCATTATATAAATTAATGTATTTTTTATAGTCTCTAATTTAATTAATTATAATTATATTTAAAATGTCTTATGAAATTAATAATTTTAATGAAATAGATAAAACTAAACTTAAATTAGGAAAAACATTTAAATATTCTGCAAGTGATAATTACAATCTTATTAATATATATTATTTAAATGATAATAATACAAATGATATTATAAATGACAATACAAATAATAAATTACAAATAAATGAAAATAAAGCACGAAGTCAAAATGTGGTAGATGAAAAAACAAAACTTATTATTCAAACACCATTAATGTATTTACCTAATAGTATAATTTATTTTAATGATAAACCATTTTTAGAACTTTCATTTAATAATGAAGATAATGATAAAGATGTAAGTTATTTTAAACAATGGATTATTGATTTAGAAAATTATATTTACAAACTTATTAAAAAGAGAACATCATTAAATATAAAAAAAGATGATATGATAAGTATTATTAAACAAAAAAATGTAAATTATAAAAATTCAACTACAAAACTTTTTGTCCCAATTAATACAAATATAAGTAAATGTATTTTAAATAATGATTTTAAAAAAAGTAAAATTTTATTTAATTGGGAAATACCTGTTCCAACTTATGGTATTTCCATTATTTGGGTTAAAAACATTTGGGTTAAAAATAATAAATGGGGTATTAATTTATTTATGTATGCTTCTAGAGTAATGAATTCTCATATTTTAGACCCTATTGACTGTTTAGGTATGGATACTAAAAGTATTAAAAAATATGAAATAACAACAAAATTTAAAGATAATGAAAAAATGAGTATTGAAGTAGGTCAAATACCTGAATATATTATGTTTTTTAAAATGTTAAAAGTGGGTATTCCAAAAGATGCTATTAAACAAAAAATAGAATTAGCGGGATTAGATAAACGTATTCTAGATTATCCAGAAAATGCTCCTTATACAACTGTATTACATTATATTAGTAATCCTCATTTAGGCACCTATGTAAAAAATAATGATGTATCTAGAGATACTGTTAATACTAGTTCTATATCTAATGTCATTAATAATACTAATACATCTATAAACTCATTACCAAAACCATCTATTAAATTAGATTTATTAAATAATATAAATAAAAGTGTATTTAAATTAAAAAAAGTTGATATAAATGAAAATGAAAATGAAAAACAAAACATGAAAGATAAAATTTTAAATCAAATTAATAATAGTGGATTAAAAGTTCCATCTTTAGGTGATATTCAAGGAGCATTATCAAAACTTAAAAAACTAGATTTATAGTGTTAATTTTATAGTTTAATACATTTTTTATTTTATAATTTTTAATTACTATAATATAAATAATAATAAAATTAAATAATAACATTAATATAAGATATATTAATAAAAATATTAATATATCTTATATTAATAAAAATAAATTATAAATTATAAAATAAAAAATGGATATATTAATCTCTTTCTTTTTTCTACTTATAGCAACTATTATAGGTGTTTCTATATGTTTATTTTTAAGTATGAAATCTTATATAAAAATAGCAATGGTAGTCATTTTATTATTTATTCCTATGGAATTATACAATGATTATTTTAATAGTAATAAAAATAAATCATCTAAAGAAAAATTACCTAAACCTAATTCAAAACCAATTATTAATACTATTTCTAATAATGGTGTTAATAGTATAAATAATAATAGCCAAGAAAAAACAACTATTATTCCAATAACAACAAACGCAAATGCTACAGAAACAACAAATTATAGTGAAATAAATACGAATGAATTTGAAATGAACAAACCACCTTTTGATGGATTAAAACCTCAAGAATTATTAAATCGTTTAAATTATATACATTATGCAACAGCAAACCCTAAAAAACCAATTAACTATAATGATTATAAAACTCACGCTGACAAATTAATAAATCACGATAAAACTAAATTAAGCACGAATGATAAAAAATTATTGCCTTATTTAAAAGCATATTATCCTCAACTAACTGAAAATCATATTGATGCTAAAGATTGTTTAAATGAAGGTTCTAATAAAAATTCCTGTTTTCAAAATCCATCCTTATTTTTTAATGCGCAAAATGATTTTAACATTCTTAAAGAAGGTGTAACTGAAGATAATGCGAATTTATTAATTCGTGAAGATTTTAGTATACCTATGCTTATAGATAAAGATGAACGTCATGAACCAGTATTATTTCAAAATACAATTAATGGTAATTTTGATAAAATAATAGATAATGAAAGTAATGAAACTATTGATTTAACATCATCTAATAATGGGTGTATGCATTGTAAATTAGCATTATGTAAAAATTATTATTGTGGACTTCAAAACAAATTATTTATGTAAAACATATTTTTACATATTTATATTATAATATAGTTTTTATAGTTTTATTTAGTTTTAATATTTTTATTTAATTTTTATATATTTATAATTGGCTTATTAAATAAATGAGAGTGGTTTATATATTATATGTATAGTTTATTTAGTTAATAATATAATGTATATTTTAATCTGCACTAAAACATAAATTTACATATGTTTTAATTTAAACATTATATCCTATTAATTTAGATTACTGTTTTTCTATCTTCCATTGATATATATATATCATTAAAGAATTAAATCGACACACAACAGGTATACTAATGTTTATAAAACTTATATGCTTTCAACCCTAAGGTATAAAAGCGAACTGAAATCGAGAAAGTAATTAGTATATAATGCCTTTATATAATAGTAATTTAAATATTATTAATTTGCCAGAAGGAACACCACATATACTAGGACGCAAGTCAATAATAAAAGAACGTAACCGTTATTATATAGTATATATTTTAATTGTACAATAAAATATAGTTTGAAATTAATTATTTAATTAAATTAAATAATTAAAAATAAATATCTACTTTAAATATAATAACCGTCAACTAAGTTCAAGGCTTTAAAAAGCTCTTTTAGGTTTATCATTTAATAAACACAGCTGTTTATTTAAGGATAAGCTTAATAATAATTTTATAGTATTTATAATTATTTTTGTTTAATTATTAATTATGGAGTTAAGCACGTTTTTAATATTATTAATAATAGCCTTAATTTTAATATCAATTGGGTTTATGATACCTGAAGTAAAATATAAAATTGCTTATTTTATGGTTATTTGTTTATTAGGTTTATCAGTATTAAATATTTATCTTTCTATTGTATATTATATTAAATTAAGAAATGACTCAGGAATACCTGGTGAAATGGGTACAAAAGGTCCTAGTGGTGTCAAAGGATTACCTGGAAAATGTTCTTTTACTGAAACATGTGGTATTGATGAACCACGAAACAAAATTATAAATGTAGCAAATACAATGTATGATATTTCAAAGGATTGTTTAGATAATCCATCTCTAGAGAATTGTAATGATAATCAAGATACTTTAGAAAAAGCAATGCCTATTAATACACAAATAAATATGTTAGAAAAAATTGCCTATAGCACTACAATGTCAGAAAAAGATTTTTTGAAAAAATTAAATGTTTGTCTTCAAGATTCTAATTCTTGTATGGATCCTACAGACTTTTAGATCTTTATAAAGTTTATTTGTTTTATTTTAGTTGTTTTATTTTAGTTGTTTATTTTAGTTGTTTATTTTAGTTGTTTTATTTTAGTTTAATAAAAATGAAAAATAAAGTATAAGTATAAATTAAAAAGTAAATTTAAAATATAAATAAATATATATTTAAGTAAAAATATATTTAAAATGGAATTAATATATATGGTATTTATTGGTATTATTGGTATTATTATCGCAATTGGTGTTGGATTAGAAATAAGTAAAGGCATTGATGAATTTACTGTATCTATGATATTTTGGATATTATATATTATAACTATTATTACATTTATTAATATAATTTTAGTATGGAATTATTATCAAAATATGAAAGGTAAAACAGGTCCTATTGGTGAACAAGGACAAATAGGTCAAAGAGGTGATAAAGGTGATACGGGTTTATGTGATGCTAATTGTCGTGATAGTATTTGTGAAAATGCTTTAAATGAATTAATTATTAATGAATTAAAAGAACGTAATAATGGTGTGATTATTAAAATGAATAATGTTTATATAAAAAGTAAAGTTCGTCAAATGTGTGCGTCTGATGAATTTAAACAATTAGCACCTTATAATGGTAGTTTAAATTTAATTAATTATTTAAAAACAATATGGCTAGAATGGTTTAATTTACTTTATGAAGAAGGAGGAGGGCTTAATTATTTTCAAACAATTGGAGCAGAAACTGAATTTGAATGGTTAAAAAAAAATCCGTTTGATGAAATGAAAAAATATGATGTTTTTTATTGGGGTATGGGTAAGCAATATAGACCACAATTAGTAGATAAATGTTATAATAGTAAAAATGGAATAACACCAGATAATAATGCTAGTCAATATATGATACGTGTATCACCCACTAATTTTTATATAAAAATATTTGAATTAAGTAATAATTCAGATTCTAATCATAAAATGAGTGTATGGAGAGCAAATCAATTTACTTATAAAAATAATGTATTTTATCCAGTTGGTGATATTATTATTAATACAAGCACAAATAGAAATTTAATTGTTAATGTAAATAGAAAGGTAGGAACTTTTAATACTAATTATGGTAGTGGTCCTTCTTTTAATACAATTATTGTTTCTGGTGATGTTAGAAGTCCTATTAATTATGAATTATTATGGACTAATAACAAAGAAAGAGGTAATCATTTTTGGATTTGGAGACCTATACCACCTGCAAATTATATTGCTTTAGGTGATGTGATTACAACATCTAGTTTAAAACCAGGTACAGGTAATGATGCTCCAATAAGATGTATTCCAAAGGATATTACAAAACTTACTGATCCATCACCACAAACTGTTGTATGGTCTTCACAAGGTATTAGAACATTATTAGATAATAAAATTTCATTAATATCTACATCAACGCATAATCATATTTTTAAAGGTGTAAAAGGTAATAATTTAACTATTCCTAAGTCAGATACCAATGGAAGTTTTTATAGTTTAGAAACTGAAAAATATGATTCTAATTTTCAAATAGGTCGTGAAAATGGCAATCCTGATACTAGTGATATTGCTAATCGTGTTGGTAAAGGTTATTTACCTTCACCACAAAAAGACTCTAAATATAGTATTATGTCTTATGTTAATTTAAAAAATAATGCTACATTAACACATTTTAATACTAGTAAAATTATTACTTGTAATTTAATACCTAATGCTATAGGTAATGCTTATTTAGTAAAAGATAAAAATAAATGTTTAGATTTTGTAAATAATAACCTTACAAAAAGTGAATGTGATGAATTAATAGATTCTCAAATCTTTAGTATTATTTTTACAGGTAATAAAAAAAATCAATGTCAATTACGTCATTATCAAAGTAAAAAATTATTAACATTTAATAAAAATGGGAATAACACATTTACATTAATTGATGAAAATGATAGTAGTAATTATGAACATACTTTATTTATGATGTCATAAAATAATTTATTTTATTCAGTTTTTTATTTTTTATTTTGTGATATACTTATAAAAATAATAAAAATTATAAATATATAATAGGCTTATCCTCAAATAAATAAGTGTGGCTTATATATTATAAGTATAGTTTATTTAGTTAATAATATAATTTATATTTTAATTTGCACTAAAACATAAATTTACATATTTTTTAATTTAAACATTATATCCTATTAATTTAGATTACTGTTTTTCTATCTTCCATTGATATATATACCATTAAAGAATTAAATCGACACACAACATGTATATTAATGTTTATAAAATTTATATGCTTTCAACCCTAAGGTATAAAACTGAAATGAAATGGAGAAAGTAATTAGTACATAGTGCCTTGATATAGTAGTAATTTAAATATTATTAATTTGACAGAAGGAACACAACATATATTAGGATGCAAGTCAAGAATAAAAGAATGTAACCGTTATTATATAGTATATAGTTTAATTTTACAATAAAATATAGTTTGAAATTAATTATTTAATTAAATTAAATAATTAAAAATAAATATATACTTTAAATATAATAACCGTCAAATAAGTTCAAGGCTATAAAAAGCTCTTTTAGGTTTATCATTTAATAAACACACCCGTTTATTTAAAGATAAGACTAATAAAAATAATAAATAAACAAAATATATAAAATGAATATATATTGGATATTTTTTACAATTGTATTATTTTGTATATATATTTTATTTGGTCTTCATATAACAGAAGGTTTAGAAACATTCGCACAACAACTATTAACGTGGGTAATTTATACAATATTATGGGGAACATTTATAAACATATTTACATTAGGATATTTTTGGTCTATCATTAGAGAAAAAACAGGACCTTATGGCTTACGTGGCCCTGAAGGTGAAACTGGAGGTGAAGGTAGTCATGGTGAATGTAGTATTACTGCTTCACAAGCCTATTGTATGAAATCTATAAATGATTATATAAATGAACTTTATAAATCTAAAAATAATAAAGATATTTTAAATATAGAAACACAAAAATTTCCTAATGTTTATCTTAATGAAAAAGTAAATAAAATGACAGGAAGTCGTCAATTTCAAGTTATTGTTGCTAATTTATCTAATGATAATAAAGGTATTGATAGTATTGTAAATTATTTAAAAAGTATATGGAAAGAGTGGTTTGATTTATTATATAATGCTACAAAAGAACCTGGTGTGTGGTTTGAAGATGAATATGGTGATGAAAATTATGATTGGTTAGGAACAGACCCATTTGATGAAATTAAAAAATATGATGTTTATTATTGGGGTATTACACGTAATTTTAGACCTCTTAAAGCAGAAATATGTAGAACTACATCTACTTATAAAAATTCTAAATTTCCACAACAAAATTTAACACAAGAACCAAGATTAAAAATTATTGAAACAAATGATTATAATTGGATTGCTGATGATAAGGGTACTGGAGCATATTATGACGCAAGTTGGTTTAGAGCAAAACATACTACATATAATAATGAAACTTATTATCCTGTTGGAGATGTCGTTATACGTCAACACACTATTGGAAAAGGAACAGATACAGAAGTAGGTGATATTAAATGGGATCAAAGAGGTGGAAATGGTCCTGATATGAAAACAATATTAGTGGCTGGTGATGTTAAAGACCCTATTAGACAAGATACATTAGTCTGGCATCATGGTGCCAGTTCTAATTTTGGTAGTTATAAAATAGTTTGTCCTGATGACTATATTGATATTGGAAATATTGTCATATCACATAGATATGACCCAAATTCAGTAAGTAATAGTAAAATTAAATGTATACCAAAAGAGTGTGTAGAAGGAATAAACAATAATGGTCGTGGTTTATGGGAACATCGGGGGCAATGGCAGTATGTTATTAATGATTATTGGCAAAATGCAAAACCAAGTGGGGGAAATGGTTATAATCTTTTTAGAACTGATAATAGCGGGCAACCTTTTTATAAAATTAAAGATAAATGTTTAGCAACACCTGTAAATCCTCCGCCTTCTACTAAAGAAGTTGAAAAAGAATTTAGTGATTTAGGTATAGGTTGGCACGGACATCCTTACAAATTAGACCCAAAATATAGTATTTTTAGTTTCTTAAATTTAGTTCCTGAAGGTATGATTGTAAATAAAGGAACAGGACATCGTTTTTATATTGTTCATTATGGAGGTGAATATATAAATATATTTAATGTTTTAACTTATAATAAAGATACTCAAAAATTTAATAACGCATTACAAATAAATTCGAATTATAAAGAAAAATTTAATGATAGTAAAGAAAAATTTAATGATAGTAAAGAAAAATTTAATGATAGTAAAGAAAAATTTAATGATAGTAAAGAAAAATTTAATGATAGTAAAGAAAAATTTAATGATAGTAAAGAAAAATTTAATGATAGTAAAGAAAAATTTAATGATAGTAAAGAAAAATTTAATGATAGTAAAGAAAAATTTAATGATAGT
>Ga0209390_10003307_pt1 | contig 26372 bp, 25 predicted proteins | sample BON01_FD_187212 | JGI IMG/M metagenome (GOLD analysis project Ga0209390, IMG submission 187212) | Freshwater microbial communities from Lake Bonney liftoff mats and glacier meltwater in Antarctica - BON-01 (SPAdes) (version 2) | ecosystem: Environmental > Aquatic > Freshwater > Ice > Glacier...
ATCCCTTACCACCATTATACGTCTCCCCCGCTAGACTATAATGAAAGACGCACGCTTCGTTTTGATTAAGATGATTAAGACATTTCGATACAATTAAGGCTTAACCATGGTCAGCATCGATTAGAAGGAAAAAGAATCAACAACAACAACAACAACAACAACCCCTTTTGTACGCAAGCGCGACAATGGTAGGCCGTACATTTGCAAAAATAAGTAGTTCTAGTCCTTATCCAGCAAAGGTTTTAGGGATGCGGGACTTAGCTATGCCCCGTACGGTAGTACGAGGCACAGAGAATGGAAATGCGGGGATGGAAGGTCGTGTGCCTCCCTGTGCACAACACCCACCTTAGTTGTCTTGGATTCCAATTTTGATAATGGAGACGAGGGTGTGGTGGTCTTGGCCGGTGGTTTGCTCGTAGCGCCGCGTACCATGCTGAGGGAACTCAATTTGGGAGATGTGGGCGATGGAGGCATGACCACGATGGCGTCTGTCATCGACCAAGGGCGCATGGGACAAATAAGGGAGATCGAGCTTAGTTATATAATATATAATATGACTGACAAAGGCTTGATCGCTTTTGCCCAAGCGATCGACGCGCGGGGTTTGCGCAAGGTGAAAGAAGTCGATATACATATATGGGAGACCGTTACTTATACGGCCCTTGGCTTTGGTGCGCTTACTCTGGCATTTGTCAATGGTTGCCCAGAGATTGGAAAAATGAATCTGAAGTGTCCTGATCGAGGTCAAAGTAGTGGCCTTCTGAACACAATGATCCAGGGCATGCTTCGGGCAGCGGAACGGGCAGCGAAGCCTGGGTGTGTGAGATAAGTAGCACGGGAAGTGACAGGGGAAGTGATTGGAGCAAAGGCAACAACATGAGCACCAGTCTTTGGTGGTGAGCGGGCGGGATTCTCTGAGTAGACAAAAAAGACCAAAAACAAAGCAAGAATGAGTGGGTGGAATGTTTAAGAAGGAAACCAAGAAGCTGCAGCGTGAGAAGCAGTATGAAGGAAATCCAGGTATCAAAAGAAAAGAGGTGGAGGAAAGTAAGATCGGAGTGAAGGAAGAAAGGGAGGGAAGGAGAAAGTAGTAAAAGAGTAGCGATGTCTACATTCTTTCCCTGCTGGTCATACATTTTGTCTCGTCAACACTAGAGAGAACCTGTGTATTAAGGAGATAGATTAATAGAATGAAAAGCATCAGCAGGAAGCAAAGCCAACCAAAAAGCAAAATGTAATTAAAATCTATTTTCCTCTGTCATAAGTTGCAGATGCGTCGCTTTGGTGTCACTACTTTTGTTGAGTTACATGCCTGTTCAATTCCGTTTTTGTTTGCTGCACACACAAAAGGCCTCTACTTATAAAGTCATAATGTCTACATCTATATGTGTTTCCTTATCGTATTTACACATCTTTCAAGGCCTTTTCAAGTCTCTGTGGGCCTTACTTGTCTCTTGAACTCCTCCTCCTCCTCCTCCTGCTGCTGCTGCTGCTGCTTCTTGCCCTCCTGCCCCTCCTCCTCCCCTTCCTCCCTCTCCTCCCCCATATCCCTGAGCTCCAACAAAGGCAGCACCTGATTCTCTGCAGCCACCCTCGCCGCCCGTCGCCGTCGCAAGACCTTGGGCTTGTCAAAGTAGGCCGTCGTGTCCGTCACCCGAGAAATTCCACCCAACGTGCCAATCAAAGGCGCGGCCAAAGCGCCCACCACCCCCTTCCCCATTCCTTTCAAAAAGCCCGCAAAACCCTCTCGCGACGCCCCCTGCTGTGGCAAGTCATAGATGTTTTTGACGCCGCTTTTCATCGACCGATAGAACACCTCCCCGCCCTTCAAGATGCCTTCTCCCAGATGTTGCGGTGGGGCAGCGCGGCCTCCTGCACCACCACCACCACCAGCACCCTCAGCATGGCCCCCCGCCGCCGACGACGCCGACGACATGCCCTCGTCCCCTCCCCCTCCTCCCATCCCTCCCCCGCCCGCCTCCCCCCGGACGCCCACCACCTCTTCCAACAACGACGCCACCGTCCCCGTAATTTTACTCACGCTCGAAAACGGCCCGCCAATTATAGCCTTAGCCAAACGCCGCAACCCCTCCCCCTTGCTATCCGCATCGCCCACCATCTCCGCTTGCGTCCGTCGGAAGAACTCGACCACGCCGGAACCGAAGCCCAAAAACAGGTTGAGAGGGTTCCCGAGCAGATCCATGGCACCCAGCAACTTATAGCTCTGCGTCAACGCCTGCTGCCGAAGGGACAAAGCAATAATATGCCCCAAATCATAATGACTCCCAAAATAATGCGTCAGCAACAACTCATTAAACACCAAGGTCAACCCACTCAATTGCGCGAGGCTACGAGCCATGTCCGCCAGCAACTGTACCACCCCCGTGCCAATCAACTCAAGGCCACTCACCAACGCCTCATCCAAATCAGGGTCCAAGCTCATCCCTCCGTCCACCCGCCCCCCCGCCGCCGCAGCCGCCGCTGCTGCCTGCTTGTTCTTCTCTCGCCGTGACGGGAAGGTCCCCGCCCCTGGCACGAGCTCCAGGCCTACGATCAAAGACGAGTGGTGAAACAACTCGATGTACACCAACCGCTGGCCGACGGCCTCGCCCAAGGCGACCTCGGGCACGCACACCTTGGAGCGCAACAACCTCCGGACTAACGATAAAGACTTGTCATCTATGCCGGCACTCGTTCGAAGGCTGTGCGGGGACTGGTGTCGCTGGTGCTGGTGGTGATAATGGATGCCCGCTGCCGCTGCCGCGGCTTCTTCCCGTTCTGGGTCAGGGGCGGAGAGACGGCCGATGTAGGCGACGAGGGAGAGGAGGGCGTCCAAGTCCAAGTGGACCTCTAGCTCTTGCACACCCAGTTCCAGGCCACGGAAATGCACCACCTCCGACCAGGGCGTGTGCAGCTCTGGCTCGGCCATGACCCGAATCAAAGGCACCAGAGCCGACGTCGCTGGTCCTTTTTCCTCCTTCTGCGTCAACGGCCTCTTGCCTTTCTCCGCGCTCCCTCCTCCCCCTCCTCCTCCTCCTGCTGCTGCTGCCGTCAACTTGCTGCGCCCTGACCGTCTGATGGGGGTATGCCACCCGGAGGCAGCGGGCTGGAGGACAACAGGTAAAATGGCGTGAGGCCGCATATCATCTACCTGCACATGGTACAACGCCAGCTGCGCCCTATCCTTGCCTCCCTCCTTGCTAGCCTCCAGCCGATCAAGGGTCAGAGACAACAGCTCCACCACACGCCGCCCCGAAGGGTCCATGTCCAGCAAGTTCAGAGTGAGCCCTGTCAGGCCCACATGCACGTCAAGCGAATTGTAGAGCTCTTGAAATAGACTCCAGGTCCAGCTTGATAACGCCATCTCCTTCCGTGGGCTCTGCATCTCTGCCCAAGCCATGTCCGAAAAGGTGATAACGCGGGTGCGGCCCGCTGTCGAGACGTGGGCGTACAGCTTCTGCTGTGGCGAGCGGCGAGTCTTGAGGTGCAAGCCCCTCCCTAGCCCTGTGCCGCCGCCTCCCACGCCACCTACCCCTCCCCCAGTCCCTCCCAAGAACGCCTTGCCCGGCACGATCAGCGTCTCCTTAGGCCCCACCTCATCCAGCGAAAAGTCGGCCGTGACAACAAGAGCAGCTGCTCCTGTCCCTGCACCGCCTCCTCGTCCCTCGCACTCCTCCACCGAGACCTTGAGCTGATGCAGGTGATCACGTTCTTGCCACGAAAAAGACTTGAAAGCCATGGGGCCCACCGATAGTGTATCGCCCGAGATACCCGACTGCTTGCATCGCAAAAACGCCCAGCTAGACCGATTTTCAATGCGATAAGGCGGGCTGAGCGTGCTATCCCGCAAAGTCATAAAAACCGTCGACGCGTGCACGTCCACATTGGCCGAAATCAAGGGCCCGGCATCCATCCCCTTCGCGTCCCGCCAGAACCACACACACGTCTCACCCACGCCCTCGGTCAACACAGCATGCGAAAACGCCATCTGCTCCGTCTCGTCACGCGCCTGGGTATCGTGCAAGCGGAAGCACAAAGCACGCGCCACCGCCGGCCCGTCCTTGTCCTCGTCCTTGGATTGCAGCGTGTGCTGCTGCTGGAGGGCGGCTATGCGAGCTTTATTCAAGCGCGGCGGCAGCAGCAGGTTGGAGGGCAAGGAGCGCAGAGGCAAGAAGCCGTAGACTACCATGCACTCCCCCGGGTGGAGCACCCCGTAGCACTCGGCAGCGGCCAGGTGGCCTTTGGTCGTGCTGCTGCTGGACGTCGCCGCACTGGCATTGCTTGAAGCGCCTGCGCTGGCTCCATTCCCAGCTGCTGCTGCTTTGCTCTTGGCCTTCTTGTCTGCTGCCGTCGCCATCTTCTCCACCGTCGAAGATGAACGGTTCAAGATGGAGGCGACGGTGCCACGCAAGACGCGACTGCTGCTCCCCCCTCCGGCTTGCACGTCCAGGTAGGTAGGCCGCAGCAAGGGCAGCACATCCACCGCTTCATGCAAACGATTGATGACGACAAAGCGAGGCCAAAGAGTCACGGCCCTCGTCCGATGGAAGAGGCCCGGCAACGACTTGACCGACACCCCCAAGACAGCACTAGGTGTCTCGAGCTGGCCCGTCGTGCTGATGGCATCCACATTGAAGAGCGAGGACCAATCTCGACCCAACGTGTCAAACGGCGGAGCCAAGATGCGCAATCGCCCATTCTCCTGACTGTCCCAATACAAAGACAAATCGTCGTCCTTCTCTTCGCTGCTGCCCTTCTTGCCAGCAACCAATCCCACAATGTTGCTACTGTCGTTCAGCAGCTCATTCTGGTGCCAGCCCCCCACTTCCATAGACGAAGCCCGCGACCGCGGCGTCGGCGCTGGCGAGACAGTGGTGGCAAAACCCGACGACGTCAACAAGGGAGCAAGCCACACCAGGTACATGGTCTTGGGTCCACGGGCGCCCTGCGCATTGTTGCCCCCAAGTCGAAGGGTGGCATGCGCAGGAATGGTCCGTCGGTATAGCTTGAAAGCAAACTCGCCCTTCGGACCTGGAATGGTCCATTCGGTGGCTTCAAAGCCGAGGCGAGACAACCAATCAGGCACCGACTTGGCCCGGCCATCGTACGCCACCAACACCGTGCAAGGACGACGGGCGCTAAAGCTGAGAGCAAACGAGTTCCCACCACGTTTGTCGCCTTGGGCAGTGTGGATGGCCAGCAGCGGTAGGCCCGTCAGCGCGGGAGGAAGAAACTGCAACGCATAGTCAGAGGCCTTTCGATCAACATAAAGCGGGTCACCCAAGCCAAAACGGGGAAGCAATGCGTATTGCCGACTGCAGAGCATTCGGTCGCTGATCGAGCGCTCCACCTCCACCTGCCGCACGTCCAGCTCCATCGTGCCTTCCTCCTCCTGGGCACGTGCCACCACCAAAACCACCTGAACCTCGACGGGCTCGCCCGCCTTGGCCTTGGGCGACTTGCCGCCTTTGGGCTTGACGACGACCGCCGTCGTTGCTGTTGCTTCCTGGTTGCTGTCCCCTTCCTCGGCGACGGAAGAAAGTGCCGATGGGAGCTGCAGAGGCGGGGGCGGCTTCAAGAGGAGCTGCTGCTGCTGCTGATGGTGGTCTTCAACACTGCTAGTCGTGCTCGCACCGCTGCGTGACAAATCGATGCTGTTATTGTCCGCGCCAGGGGGTGGAGGAGCAGAGCCTGCCATTGCGGACCCACTTCGCCTCGGGCCTCCCAAGCGGACAGTGCTGCCTTTCGAGTAGAAGCGCCGGTAAGGCACATACCGCGTGCGAGGCTCCGAGGTCAAAAGCGGTCCACTATTGGGTGGGACACGAAACCCCTCATGCGAAAGCCAAGCAGGCGGCGGACGCGCCCTCCCTCCTTCCTCCTTGCCCTCGCCCTCCCCATCCTTTACGCAGCAAAAGACATAGACATAGCTGTCCTCCGACACAGTAAACACCGTCGTCTCCGTCCCATTCTGCTGCTCCTGCTGCTCAGTCAACGTCAAATCCCGCCGCCATCGGTCCCGCAAAACACACAACAACCCATCCGGCCGCCGCATCGCCTCCTGCAACGGCGCCGGCAGCTCCACCACGCGCAAATCCGAGTCAGCAAACAAAGGGAAGTCCAGATCCCGGCAGCGATGCACCACGGCAGGCAATGCCCGGTCCTTGCCATCGACGCGCAGCTCACTCAGGTACAGAGGCGTCTCCATGGCTTGGTGGCTCAAGGCATACGGCATCGTCCGCAAAGTCTTGGCGGGGCAACCCAACAGCAACGGCAGGCGTGTGGTGCGGCCAAAGCAGGCCCGATGCATACCATCCGAAATGAGACGACGCTCCGCCCCCTCTGCCGCTACTCCAGCCGCCGCAGCAGCCACTGCCCACTCAGGAGGAAGGGGTGAATGCCGTGGTACTGGCTCCGTCGCCTCACCATTGTCATTTCCAGCCGCCGCCTCGTCGAAGCGCGGCGAGCCCGTGCGGCCTCCCGTGTCGGGCACAGGCGTCGGCTGATAAGTCAAAGCCAATCCCGTCTTATTCAGGATCCAGTAATCCGCACAGACCGCCAGCCGTCGCGCTCCCTTCAACCGCCAGCGCCGCACAAACCGAATGTCCCCATGATACTCCCCCCCACCATCCATCCACGAAACCTCCAAGCCCTCATTGCTCCCCGACTCCCTATCCTCATTAAAAGCCACACGGTCCAAGTGAGTCCAAGACGGAATATGCACAGGGACAGACCAAGGCCCCGGGTGCGTCTCTCCCATTAGCCGCACGCGGATATAAAGCGCTCGATCCAGCTTCACAAGCTCCAAATTCGCATGATTCCCACTCTCAAGCCGCCCACCCCACACCACTTCCATGTCCTCCGCCGGCCCCAGGACCGTTGCTGCCATTTCTCCGGCATCAGTGGCCCGCACAATCTCGGCCTCGTCTTGCTCTCCATCGTCGCTCATGCCTTCTCTCCCTCCGCCGGGCGACGTAGGGGTGTGCACGCTGCGAACCTTGCCCTTGGCAATAAGCTGGGAGTCGTCGTTGTCCACGCGGCTCCGTGCATCCGAGGCCGAAGACACCAAAGGCATCAAGCCCATTGGGAGCGAGAACAGGTCTGACGCAGGATCAGCCCGCCTTTTGCCTACGGCCGACGACGACGCAGACGACGACAACGACAATGAGGAGGTGGGCAATCCGGAAGCATTGCCTTTCCCATCGCCGCTGCGGGACCTGGGGCGGGTGCGTCGTTGTGGCAGGTGCTTGGGTTGGAAGGCTTCGACCTCGATCAGACAAGGCAAGGTGTTGCTCAGCTGATACGGCGGCAGAATGGCCAGGGTCCAATCTACCGCCACGGCAAGCGGCGTCGTGAGCGAATGAGCAATCTTGATGGGCGCCGCAGAGGCCTCCGGCGTGACAGAAGGCGACTTAACAGTTTTCTTCTCCGGCGTCTGCTGCTGCTGCTGCTCTTGCTGCTGCTGCTTTTGCTGTTGCTGTTGGCTCTCTTCCGTCGTGCTTGGCTTGCTCTCGCCCCCTTCCTGCAACGGCTTCGCTTCGTCCAGCTCAACTCGCACAATGTCGTCAGCACGCGCCGCCACCGTGCCAAGCACACGATGGTGCAAAGACAAGGAACGCTCCTCCAGCCCCCGCGTCCGCCGCAAGGCCTCGTGCGTGCGTACATCAAACAAAGCAGGGTGAAGCAACACCCCCGAGTCCTCCATCCCCATACCCGGCGAATGGGTCTCATGGTTGTAATCGTCCTGAGCAAGCCGACGCAAACTAAGCATGGGCTGCTGCCGCACAATGCTCAACGGCATAGTCATGGTACCGTGAGGGAGCAGGAAATCCCTTACCCCATCTCCGCCTCGGCCCAGCTTCGCGTCCACCACCACACCTGTCAGATTCATGAGCCGGACATTAGTCCGCACCTCCACGTGCAAGGCCGCAGCGGTGATGCTGCCCTGCCCTGTCTCCGCGCTAGCATGGTGTTCCTTCGCATCCACGACCATAAGAATCTTGTGGCTCAGGCTCACGTCAGCGTGCGAGGAGGAGTGCTGCTGCTGACTGCTATTGCTTGGCTTCCTCTTGTGGGCTGGGTTGGGAGACAAGGCTCGCCCCCCCGGCGGCAGCTCCTTTGCCGGTGACGGATTAGATGGAGCTGACCCCGGCCGGGAGGGCGCTCGGTGGCGATGAGCAGGAGAAAGATGGTAAGCCTGCGCGCCCGCCAAGCCCACATGGACTTGTGCGACACGCTTCCAGCCAAGCGGCTCAAGATCGACGCGATGATAAAAGCCGGCGGCTGCCGGGCATCCCGAGGATGCAGCCTGCTGGGACGACGATGGCTGCTCGAGTAACAGTTCAACCTGCCCTCCTTCCTCCAGCACAACAAGCCGCGGGTCCTCCAGAGGAGGCACGTCCTCTGCCGCTGCCGCCTTCCCCTCCTGCGACTGTTGCTTCTCCTCCTCCTCTCCTTGCTCCTGCTGTTGCGGCTGCGACGAGGCCATGATGCGACACCCGAAGGAGGCAGGACGCAAGGTTAGGGGCACGCCAAGCCGATTCAGGAGCACGACGCGAACAATTCGATTAACGTCGGTGGGCGTCTCCTCAAACGAACCACGGTACCGTCGAGGGTCGAATCGCAAGGGCCGCCATACGCCCCGCAGTACATCTGCCAAACTAGGCGAGATGTTGAGGTTCAAATGCCTAGGAGCATCGACGCGCACCGTGGTTATAGCCGAATCGAGACGGTTGCGCATGACGCAGCGGCACCCCCAAGGCTCCACCACAAGCTCAGGCGTCGACAAGGAAGGGTTGAAGTAGGAGGCCGCCAACGAAACGAGCTCCAAATCCCCCTCCAGTCGATCGGTCCGGCCAAGTCCCAGCCAGCTTGCCTCCTCTGCGTCCAAAGGTCGCTCGAGGGAGATATTGGCCGTGACAGCCTGAGTCCACACGGCGAGCTTAGAGGTCGAAGACCGGAACTTGCGACCATCCAGCAACCCGAGGTGGATTCCAGGGCAATGCAAATGAAAATTGTACTCCATGTGCAAGTGCGACCCCGCCGCCAACACACCCTCTCCCTCTTCCTTCCCCGCCGTCTCCTTGGCATTGGCGCTTCGAAGAGGGGCAAGCCGTGCGCCACCCACCCCCAAGGCCGCAAAAAGGTGGTCGTGCAGCGGCTGCCCGCCCAGGTACGCCGGGCTGTTCTCCTGTAAAAGCCAGCGCGCTGGCAAGGGCACGGCCATGGCAGGCGGTGACGCGCCAGGAGCAGCGCCCATCAGAACAAAATAATTGAAGCATTCAAACGCCTGCTTCTCCCGTCCCTTGCCCTTGCCAAAGCCCTCATTCCCTCCCAGCACAATGCGGCCCGGCCCTGGCGTCGTCAGCACCCACACACGGTACATTGCCATGGTAGTCCGCACAAAGATGCGCGTATTGCGAAAGCCCGCCCCCGTCAGCCAAGTAGGGATCTTGGGAATAGCTCGATCGTAGCACACATACAGAGTAGCCGCCTCGTTCAAGTGCAAACTCACCACACGCGGACCCCGGGCCTTGCGATCCCGGTGGGGGGTACGCAGCCCCGTCAGAACCTGGGAGGCCAGGGCGGGTGGCAGCGCAATCAGCTCCGCGCCTTTAATGTCGCTATACACAGCGTCCCCAACCGACACAGGCGCGCCCATCACTTCGTACCCATCCCGATCGACGCCGCGCAACGCCGGTAGTCCATGCAAGGCAGGCACCACCAGAAGACGCCACGCGTCCTTGGTCACCTTGTAATTCTTAAGCGCGCGGACCAGCATCGCTTGCAGCGCCGCGTGGGCCTGGCTAGGACTCTGTCCAGGCTCCACGTGCACGCCCAGGTCCATTTCTCCCCGCCGTGCCCCCGTCTCGTGCTCGAGCAACTTCCAGAACGCAGCAAGTGCATCGGGAGGGCCAGGCTCGAGGCGAGCAAGGTGCGCGGCCAAGGACTGGCGTGCCGCGGCCGCACTTAGGGAGGAAGAGGAGAAATTGGTGTAATAGGTGGAGGAGGCCTGAGCCAAGGCCAAGCCAGGAAATGCCTTCCGGAGCACGCTTACTGACGCAAATTCGCGGCAACGGACGCTGTTGAAAAGCCAGCCGGCATGTTCAAACTCATACACCTCCACAGCTCGTACCAACGCCTCTCTGAAGCCCGGCCAAGACATGGCCTGCTCTTCATCGCCGACCCCACCCTCCTTCCCTCCCTCCCCTCCCGCAGCCCAGCCCATGCTATGCAGCAGGCGATCAATCTGCACCGCGGCTTCGGAATGGGTCAAGTATAAATCAGCCGCCACGCGATGCAGCATCTCCACCACCTCACTGCGACTGAGGCGACCATCCCTGTCAGTGTCGACCTCCTTGAAAATCCCGTAGATCGTCCTCTTCCACCACCGCTCCCGAGCGTCCCCATCCGCCACATCTTTGATCTGACTCATGCTTTTAATACGAGAGATGCGGCGCGGCAGGGTGCCGCCTGTTCCTCCTCCTCCTCCACCAACTCCCCCACCAGCAGCACTTCCACCACTCAAAGCAGAGCGGGCAGAAGGCTTCTTCCGAAAGTTCTGCAAGGTCGCCACCAACACAGCCAAGTCCATCTCCGTGCCCTTGAGCGAGACCTCAGACAGATCGACCGAAATCGTCTGCACAATCGCCGCCTCAGGCTCCATCACAAATGACTGCCGCTGGAACGTCGACAAAGCCTGTGCAAACGCCACCGGCTGACTGCTGATCGCACCTCCCGCCTTGCTGATGGTAGCAATAGCTGCAGAGGCGGCAAAAGCATCAAGGTTATCAATCCAATGAACGCTCACGCAGACCTCACACAAAACCGTACCCTTCGGATCCTTCAATGGAAGCAACCCTTGGTCCTTCGTCCCTCGCCCCACCGCCAGCATGGCTTGCGCCCGAACCCGCTCATGGACGCGGCCTTCCAACGTCTTGAGCTCCACGGACAACACGGGCGCCGTGTCCTCCGCCGCAAAAATCATCTCGTGCTCGATCGTCTCGTCCGGCAAGCCTGATAGCTGGTCCGTCTGGCTGTGCAGCTCCCCCACGCTCACCTCCAAAAATGGTCGGGCCTCCCGCCCTGCCTCCTCTGTTAAGGTCAGCAGGTGCTGGATGCCATGCACCGTCACGGCCAACAACCGCAGCCCCATCTCCACTTCGACCTGCAGCCGCCCCGCAAGACCTTCCCAAGGGCCCAAACCCGTCAGCACCACCTCCCGCTTCTGTCGGTAGCCCTTGCTAGGTCCTTGTGCCCTGCCGCTACCATTATCTTCGTCCTCGTCGTCGTCCAGCGGCGGCTCGAGCAGAAGGGCGCCTGTCGCCACAACAGGCCATTCCTCCTCCTCGTCCTCCACCTTTTTAGGTGGCCCCAGGTCGACCACATCTAAAATCACCTCCACGTCCCCCTGCGAGCTCATCTCGGCCGTTACAAACTCCAAGGCCGCCTCAAACATGGCCGCCCATGAGAGCGAGGATGAGGACGCCGCCGCAGCAGCAGCCAACGGTAACAACGACGACGACATCGGCGATGACGGCAATGACGAGGGAGGCGTCGCCTTGCCTTTGTTGTTGCTGCTGCTGCTGCTGTTGCCACCACCACCGGTGCCAGCAATAGCTCTGACCAAACGCGTTTCGCCACCACACCAAACGACGAGCGCTGGAGTGATCAAACCGCCCGCCTTCTTGGTCGCCGCTGGACCCACCACCCCCCCGCCCTCCCCACCAGCTGCTGCCCCTGCTGTCGTCTCCAACGAAAACTGAGCCTGTCTGATATCCAGCCAGACACACCGCGGAATGCGGGCCTCGGCATCCCAAGGGCTACCCGTCTGCTCACTCACTATCCGGCGGCGCCGCGAGGGAGAATGATGCAGCACCAGGGGTGGTCCGTCTTCTTCCTCTTGTGCTTCGACGGCAGCAGCAACAGCAGTAGTAGTGGCAGACGACGCCGCAGAGAGCGCAGCTAGGGCATTGGCTGCCCGTCTGGACTCAAGCGAATAGTGCAACGTGGCCTGCAACGGTTTCAGAAGCTTCCGCTTGGCCCGCCAAAGCCCCGCGCCGCGTGGACCCTCGTGCAAGGCCATAGGAAACGTCGCAGATAGAGTCTGAGAGGGAAGCCACCGTCGGTCCCTGTCCAGGACAGCGGGCACCAAGGTCAAGGAACCCACTTGGAGGTCAATGGCCTCTCCTGTCTTCGGCGCGCAAGCCACCAGAGCCGTAGCCGAAACCTCGGCCAACAGCATCGCGCTCTCTGCGTCTTCAGGATTGGCGATCAAGAGCACCTCGCACCTTTCCAGGCAGACAAAATACCGCAACCACCATCCTTCCAGCAGGCAAGGGACGGCCCTGACAACACCCCCCCGTAGCTTTGTGGATGCTCCGACCGCAGTAGGAGAAGGAGGGTTGGCAAGGCTATTGTCAAAGGATGTGGACAAGGAGGTGGGCCTGCCACTCTCCTCCACCACCACGGAAGGAGGGGGGCCTCTGCGGGTGAGCTCGTCCTCGAGCAGCCGACCAAGTCCTCCCCAATCCCAGAAAGCGGCCAGGTCCATGTCATGCGTCCAGTACCGAACAGCAGGAGGGCGGAAAGGAGCGATGATTGTTGCAAAAACACTCAGCACACGTGGGGTGTAGCCAGCCAAGCGACACTCTTCAAAAGACAGGGACTCGTGCCGCCGGCCCGAGTTCCACAGCTGCAGGCTCCAATGCACTTGCGGCTGCGGCGGGGTAGTGTCTGCTGTCGTTGTAGATTCTGGTCGCTGAGCTCCACCGTGAGGGCCACAGAGCAAGAAAGGCGTAACGTGCTTCACGGCCTCCTCGGCCGCGTTGACAAAGCAGAACCGCTCCAAGTGCGTGTTGATCTGAAGCCACCCTTGGTCCGGCTCCTCCTGCAGCCCATCCTCACCGATGCCCGTCCCTGAAGGGTCCAGCGCGAGCAGAATGCGAATGTCGCCTGACAAGCAAGCGGCGTGCACCGTCACTTCCAAGGGGCCGTCAAAGTCCAGGGGGGCGGAGACATGTCCATCTGGCCGGCGGGCCCCGTACCACTCAATCTGTTTAGGTTATAGTAGGGAGGGTGAAATGAAAAAGGGGTTGGTCAGTATGAGGTAATCAGATATCGATAACAACTTTCCATTCTTGTCTCTTCTAACTAGCTCTCCCTCCCTCCCTCCTTCCCTCCCCCTAATCCGCCACGCACCTCGATGTCCTCAATCCGCACGCTCTCTAACCAAATCTCCCGAATCGCCGTATTCTCACACCAGTACTGCGCACGGGCCCTAGCCAAAGCACTCGCCAGCGCCGCAAATTCCGCGACCAGCGGGTGGCTATCGTCCACCTCCAGCTCCATTTCCACTATACACAAACCTCCTGCCCCCGCCGTCGTCTCACCACCACTCAGCGTCGTCGTCCTCGTCGTCGCCATGACCGTCGCTGCTGCCAGCAGTCCACGTCGACCCCACTCCCGGGCCTGGCACCGTAAATGGAGAATTTCCGCGTACAACATTACTTCCTCCAATGCAGCCAATTCCTCCCTCAGCTCCTGCGTCTTTGCCGCCACCTCTCGCGGGGAAAGCAACGGTGGTAGTCCTGCCACTCCTGCTGCTGCTGTTGCTGCTGCTGCTGATCCTTCTCCTCCTTCTGCTCCTCCTACTATTGCTATTGGTGGGCTTCTGCCCTCAAGCACCTGCAGCTGGCGGTCCAAGGCCAGGTAATGTTCCCTCTCCCCTTCCCGTAGCCGCCGACAATCCTCCTCCCGATGCTTCTGAATGATGGCGGAGCGCCACGCTCGATGAGCCCCTCCAAAAAACACACGCAAAAGATGGAAGACAAAGTGGTGCATTTGCGCCGGTCTCAGCTGCCCTCGCAAGCCGCATATAACGCCGTTTATTGTAAGTCGCCGCTTTTTGCCTTCTGGACGGGGCCCGAACGCGCAGAGGATGGCTCCAACGTCGGGTAGCTCTAGCTGGATTGTGACGCGGCCAATCTCACAAATATGTAGGTGTGATGCCTCTTGCTTCTCCTCTGCTTCTTCTTTTAAAGGGTCTGCTGCTGCTGCTGTATATTTCACAGCCAGCGTCGGGTCTACGTAGAGGATAAGTTGCTCCGCCTTGATGCACCGTAGCACCGCCCCGCCTTCCGTCCGTCCGCTGCTGCTGCTGCTGCTGCTGTCCCCGCTATCGTCGCTGGTATGTACGAAGGAATGCTCGCATGACAGAGCATGAACACGCAGGCCCATGCAGCTGTCGGATTTGTTATCGTTGATCCGCAAGTAGAAGGTCTCGAGCTCTAGCCGCAGGCCGGCCAGCAAATGGTCGAGGCACCGTAATGCCCGCGAGACTCGTGCGGAAACCGGCGGCGAGGACGGGTCAAGGCTTGGCAAGATGTATTTCTCGACCAAGAGGGTGCTCAAATCCGCTTCTTGTCGCTTGAGGGCCACGGCGACGCGCAGCATTGCTGCCCCGTCCCATTCTTCTAGGTTGGTCATGCGGCCTACTAAATGCAGTCCCCGCAGCTGGAGGCGCCAGGAGCGTATTCTAAAGGCTTCGCTCCACGGTAAGGAAAGGCGCAGCTCGTGGAAAGTAATGGCCTCGATCCGCAAGGGTAAAGGGCTGCGGTGCAGGGACCGATTGATGGCACGCAGCAGGAACGAGGTGGGTTCCCATGCGGCATACTGCACGCTGAAGGAGAGCTCCGGCCACAGCGAGACGTGTAGGCGCAGCCATTTCTTTTTCTTGCCCTGCTGCCGCCAGAACCAGCACAGCACTCCTGCCGCCACCAGCACCAAGAGCTTGAGCAGGGGGAGCAGCAAGGCGGTAATGTAGAGGGCCATGCTGCTAGTTGCCGCCCCTGCCTGTGTCGAAGGGTAGCTAGGGGGGGGAGCCGGAAAGGAGTGGGTTTGTGTGGCTTGAGAATCGGCCAGACGTTGGACCCACGGCCAAGATATATGTGCCCGGCTGTCCTCGAGCCTGTGGTGGGGTTTGTGGTGGGGCGTTGGGCTTCTAGTAGAGGGGTCAATGAGATGGTGCTTTGGGAGGCGTTGGGGATGCAATCGCCAACAAGCAACGGCAACTCCCATCGATGCCGGAGCTTGACCCACACTCACACACCACACATACACCATACAGGCGCACACACACGTAGTAAACAGGGAGCAGCAGGAGCACTTGGAGGAGCAGCATCTTCTTGTCCCTCTGGATGGAGCTGGAGCCTGGCTAGCACTGCCTATCCAGCCAGCCGAGAGACCCTCCCTCCTTGCACCCCTCTCTCCGTCCGTCATCCGCCCACAATTCCTAGGCGCCCGCCCGAGCGCTCCATGTCTGAGGATGTGAGAAGAGACAGCAACAGCACCGCCATGGCAGAGAGGGAGAAGGTCATCCGAGATCTCATTATCCAGAACCCTGTCCCGTTAGACAAGCTGAGGGCCTTGGTAAGTCATGAATCAAAATCGATTTGCATCCTCCTCGATTCCACACCCCGTACGCACCTATTGCTTTGTGCCCCTCCCCCAACGCAGACGCATGACTTTTGATTATGCACAACACACGCGCACATCCTCCATTGATCTTTCCGCCCACTCACTCCCAGACTCACAAAGCATGCACACCAGGGTCCTGATTCCAACCCCTCCCCTCCCTCCCTCCCACCCTCGCAGGCCCTGTCCCCCGGCGGTGGATTCTGTAACAATGAGCTCCGTTCCGTGATATGGCCAAAGCTTTTAGGGCTCAACCGCTTCGAGCCCCAGCCTTCCTTTCAAGACGAAGTGGCGCACAATCAATGGAGTGATCAGATAGGCCGTGACGTCGCTCGCTCCCTCTGGCATTACCACCTACCGCATGCCAAGAAACGGAAGCGCGGGAGCCGCCGGAGGCTACTAGCAGACATGATCAACGCCCTGATGAGCAAGCACCCGACCCTCCACTACTACCAAGGCTTCCACGACGTCCTTAGCGTCGTTGTCCTCGTCCTGACTGAAGACGAAGATCTCTGCTTCGCGGTCGCTGAGCGGGTAGCCCTCTTTTACCTTGGCGATTATACCCGCCGGCCAGACTTTTCTGTACTCACCCCCCTCCTTGAGCTCCTGCTCCCCCTCGTTGAAGCTGCTGATAGCGATGTTGGTGCTTATCTACGGGCATGTGGCATCCACGCGTATGTCTGCTTGCCCTGGGTTATTGCTTGGTGGGCTCATGATTGTCACGATCTCGATTTAGCTGCTCGGTTGTTCGATGCCTTCTTGTCAGCCCCTCCTTTATTCCCCCTCTACCTCGCTGCTGCCATGGTCCTTGAAGCCAAAACCGAGCTCTTTGCTTTGGAAGACAAGGACTTCTCCACCGTCCATTCCTTCCTCTCCCGCCTTCCCTCCCGCCCTGACCTACCCGTGGAAGCGCTCATCGCCCGCGCGCACCGCCTGCTCCTCTCCCTCCCTCCCACCAAGCTTGTCCGACAGCATGGCAACCCTTTCTTGAGAGACCTGGCGGGGAAGAAAGAAGTGCATGCTTTGAATTTCCCTCCTTTGGAGTGGTATCAAAAAGAAGCGCCACCTGATTGGCTGCTGCGCGAAGATCGACGACGGGAGGAAGGACGGAGCGTCCGATGCAAACACACGAGGCAACGACGCCGCCAGGCGTACCTGGCAGGAGTCCAGATGCCATCAGCGGCCGGCACGGTGGTGGGTAAGAAGAAGAATCTAGGGAAGGGTGGAGGGTTGTGGTCGTCGGCCTCGTCGCCGTCTTCCTCAACCAGACTGTGGGTGGGCGTTGCGGCCGTGGTGGGGGTGGCGGCGGTGGTGCTCAAGTTGGGGGAAGGGGGATTGATGGAGCTTTTGTACTAGAATTGCGTTCGTAGTGTTCGATGCAAGCAGCGTATTTTGCCAGCCAGAATAGAGCTAGAAATAGATAGGTATTTTGTTTCGTAAGAATAGACAGTTCTCTATGCATCTTAAAACGGTAATTTTAACTAAATTTACCCAATCGAAAGAAACCAAATGTATCGGAAATTAAATCAGGCAAAGAGCCAAAGAGACGCTACCTTTTCCTATACGAAATTTTCTTCTTTCTTGCTTTTGTTATCAGCTCAACTCAACGTCATTGCCTCATTCAACACATCCGTCACAAACATGGCTCCCGGGGCATGAGTAATCACAATCCCCCTCGGCTTACTCGCCAAAATCGTATTCTGTGGGGTAACCCCACACGCAAAAAACACAGGTACCTCCCCCTCGGCCAATGAGACGGCATCTCCATAGTCTGGCCTGCTCAAGTCAGGAATACCAATCGCGGCAGGATCGCCCGTGTGGACCGGCGCGCCATGCGCGGCCTTGAAGGGGGAGGTGATTTGGACAACGTGGCTGATCTGTGTAGGGAGGTATGGGCGCATCGACACCACCATGTTGCCTTGGAAGCGGCCGGCGGGACGGCAGGGGATGGTGGTTTTATACATGGGGACGTTTTTGCTTTCTTGGATGTGGCGGACGGGGAGACCGGCTTGCAGCAGAGCTTCATCAAAGGAGAAGGAGCAACCGAGGAGAAAGGCTACGGAGTCGTCTTGCCAATAGTCGCAAATGTCGGTGACTTCGTGGAGAAGTTCTCCGTCTTGCCATACTGTGCGCGTCGTGGGGGGAATGATTGGAGTGATGCAGAGCAGAGGTATTCTTCTTCCTTTTATTCAACCTTGCTGCTAGCATGCTAAGTTTTAAATCAGAAGATAGGGTTGTATGGACTCTTGAAATCGCCCTCTCCACGCCCACAGGCCTTTCTTTCCTTCCTGGCACTCTCTTTAGCCGCAGCCGCCGCACCCTGCCCCACGCACGTACCTCGATATTTTGGCAGATCCGTCCGCAAGTCCGCGTCGCCCTTGACGAGCCACGACGGCGGGTGGGGATCACCCGGGTCCGTGACGTCCAGTAGGGGACAAGGTTTGGGGTTCCGTACGCAAAAGGTCATGAAATCCAAGGCGTGCTCCTGCGGTAGAATTACGAGGTTAGCATGAACATATCCAGGACAGCACCCGGCAGTGTTGCCTGTGAAATGCCCTGCTCGAATCAACAGGCGGAGGGCTCCAGGAGTGATGTTCTTGTCTTGTTGTGCCGGTGGCGACGTCGTAGTGGTGGTGGCCATGCGAAATCGCCGACAGTGGGGCAATGGAGGGGTCCTGTTGTTGTGAGCAGGAAGGCAGGAAGTCAAGAATGGGGGAGGCTTTGCGTGATTTGATCGCGAGACAGGGGACAGTGAAAGGCACGACAAAGTAAAGACAGTGCCGTGGGGTGCAAGTACGGCCTCTTCGACGGCTTTCTGGGTGGTGGTATGGACTTTCATTGCTGCTCCAAGACATCGACGAGGCCATGATGAAGGCTGCGATTTGAGTGCCCGAACGGGCCGTTGAATTCAACGCCTTCGATCTCCAACCTGTCTTCTGTGTCCCATCCCACACGCGCTAACAACAACAACACACACACCCCTTGGCAGTGCCAGCATCATGAAGTTTGTGGCGAAGTACAGCAGGGCGGTCCGCGAGCGCCTGCGTCCCACTCCACCTTCGTCCGCCTCTCCAGCCCCCGCTTCGACTGCGTCTCCTCCTCCTCCTCCGACTCGCGCCGCCGTCTTGGCTGTGCCGCGGTCTCCCAATAGGTATGTGTGCGTGGTGCTGTACTTAAACTCTAGATAGCACGCATAGGGGTGATATTATGTTCTCACACATGACCCTTTTCTCTCTCTCCCTGCTTCTATGCACACAGCCTGGAGGAGGCCGCTGCTACTGAGACCCACGGCGACCCGCCCACCACCAAGGACATCAAGACGACCGGTCTCTTTGACAAAGTGGACTTGCAATGGGTTGACATCAACTACACGGTCCGGGAGGGGAAGAAAGGCAGCGTCGTCAAGAAGGTGAGAGGAGAGCTGGTGTGGAGCGGATGGTGTGCTTTTGGGAGGAGGGTGTCAGATCAGATCGACCTGCTCACTAGCACTCACTTGTGGCTAACCAAAAAGCGCTCTAACATGTGCTTGGCATGCACACTCCTATCCTCTGCGCCCTTCTTGACTCTACTCTTGAGTTTGCATAAGCACGTGCGCTGTCTATCCTTTCCCCTCCTTCTCTCTCTGGTTCTCACACAAACTCCTACCCCTCCTTCCCACCATACTCATACTACCCATTAGGTGCTCACAGGCCAGTCGGGCAAGGCAAGCAGCGGGGAGATCTTGGCCATCATGGGCCCTTCAGGTACGTACGTATGTGGGAGCTGGGAGCGAAATGGGAGGATAGAGGGTGCATTTTTGCTTTCTGTCCTCTTTGAATACACACTAATTAAAAATGTTTTTTATTTTTTATACAGGCTCGGGCAAGACAAGCTTGTTGAATGCACTGGCTGGTACGTACCTTCTCTAGGAGTTGTCAAAATACTCAAGGGCGGGAGTGGTACTATATAATCTGAGTATTGGGAGAAAAACATTCTTGGAAGATGGAAAGAGAGCGAGGAGGAGGAGCGCAGGAAGGAGGTTGGTTGCACGAAGAGATTAAATAGCATCATATTTCTACCTTCCTTCATCTTAGCACTTACCTATCTCCTAAAAATCACACTCACAAATAGGTCGCATCCAGTACGCCAAAGGCGCGTCGCTCTCGGGGTGGATGCTTGCCAACGGCCAGCCTCGCAACGACAGCGACTTTAAGCGCATCTCGGCCTATGTCATGCAAGACGACGTCCTTTACGCCTTTTTGACCGTCAAGGAGACCATCTGGCTCTCGGCCCAGCTTCACTTGCCAGGGACGGTGTCGTACGAAGATAAGATGAGGTAAAGACACGGAGGGCGAAAGATGCTCGTGGGATAAAATGGCGCGAAATCCACCTTTATACCTTAGAATTGTATGTTTTTATATTAAGATAAAGGCTCGACGAGCTTGTCTAGGCTTTAATCTTATAGTTTGATTGTGTGCAACGCGCCTGTACAAAGCTTAGCGATTTTGGCTCGTCGAGCTGAAAAAAAGTTTGGAGGCACTTTTCGAGCGCAATCTTGACAGCCTCTTCTAGACTCTATCTCATCGATTCCCTTTTGATGACATTGCGCATTCCCAACACATTCGCAGAGATGTGGAGGCCATTATTCAGGAGCTGGGTTTGGTCAAGGCGCAGCACACCATCATAGGCAACGAGCGCACGCGCGGCGTCAGCGGCGGCGAACGACGGGTGCGTATATAACTGTGTCACAACTCCTCTGCGCACAAATGCTGATTTTTCTTATTCCTCTTCCCTTCCTATTGCATTGTAGAGGGTCATGATTGCTGTGGAGCTAATCTCGGGACCTTCTGTCATGTTTTTGGACGGTAAGTGTGTCACTGAGCTATTTGTGCCATCTTTGTTGGGCAGGAATCCTTACATACATATCGCGCCAAACACACATGCAGAACCGACGAGTGGCTTAGACAGCTTTCAGGCGCAGTCTGTCGTGTCCGCGCTCAAGACTTTGGCCGGGGAAGGCCGAACGATCGTCACGGTCATCCACCAACCGCGTTCCTCCATTTTTCAGGTACGTTGAGAATTGGTGATGTCATTTTTGCTCTATTTTATGGGCTTCGTATTTCTCCTCTCTGACAAGCAATTTTTTATCAAAATCTTGTTCTAATCCTCAACCTATCTACAATTGCAGATGTTTGACCGGTTGCACCTCCTCTCGGACGGGCAGACCATCTTCTTTGGTAAAACCGGGGACGCAGTCAAGTATTTCGAAGAGATTGGTTGGAAGTGCCCTCCCCTCTGGAACGCCGCCGACTTCCTCTTGGACTTGATTGCCACGGTAAGCTTTTGGATAGGAAGATACGCAATGAAGATATCACGCTCTTATATCTAAACGTTGCCCTTCCCTCTTTTCTTCAGGACTACCGATCGGCGGAAGCGGAGAAGGAGACCAAGGCGCGCATCGCTGCTCTCTACCAGAAGAACTTGATGAGGGGAGGACTGTGCGCATGCGCGCAAAGTGGCCTGCCCGCCATCTCTTCCCCTTTTTCGCCATCACAACCCAGCGTCTTGGTACGTAACATGGCTTCTCTGTGCGTGCACTTGTTTCTGTGAGCGCGCGCTCAAATGCGATAAATCGCGACAGTTACGCTTTCTTTCGGACTCATCAGACTTAAACTGCGAGTAGAAACGTTCGCCACGCTCACATCCCCGTTTATACACAATACAGAACCGGGCGCAGCAGTCTTTGGCGGAGGGTGTGTTTGGAAAGAGCCGAAAGGGCTCGAGTTGGGCCCAGCAGTTCGTTTTGTTGGCGTGGCGTTCTGCCCGGGACTCGCTGCGGAACACGGAGGTGATCTTGGCCAAATTCGGCATCAGCGCCTTGCTGGGCATTTTGGTCGGCGCCATGTATTCCAACGTAGGCAAGGGCCAGCAGTCCATCTACGACCGCAAGGGCGTCCTCTTTTTCGTCACCATCAACCAAGCGTTCGGCCTCATCACCACCGTCTGTGGGACTTTTCCCAAGGAGCGCAAAATTGTGCTGCGCGAGCGCGCCTGCAACAGCTACCATATCTCCGCATACTACCTCGCCAAGGTAAGCGCGCATCTTGTGTGTGTGCGCCCAAGAGCGATTTCAAATCTATTCAGGGAGAGTTACGGGTCCGAAGAGCGTTATGTTGTATTTTGGATGTTTATTTGGCTCCTTCTACATACCACACACCCGCAAAGACCAAGATGTAATCGATCAACATCTAAGATGTGATCACATATCCACATGCACGTGTGCCCTTCCCCGCTGCGCCTCCAAATGCCCCATTTCCCTCGAAAAGGGCAATCTCTGTCAACCCCAATCAAGCCACTCACACACGCACACATCCCAACTCCACCCACACCAACCACTCCACAGTTCTTCAGCGAGCTGCCGTTCCACCTCATCAGCCCCTTGGTGCTGGGGACCATTGTCTACTGGATGGCCCGTTTACGGCCCGAGTTTGACCGGTACCTGGCGTTTATGGGCATCATCACCTTGGAGTCCATCGCTGCCGTTGCGCTGGGCATGGCCATTAGCTCGGTCTCGTCTTCTGCCGAGGTGGCGGCCGTCTTGGCCAATCCCATCTCGGTCGTCATGCTAATTTCCGGTGGGTTTTACATCAGCATTCAGTCCCTGCCGGCGGCGGCCCGCTGGGTGGCGGACTTGTCGCTCATGAAGTGGTCCTTTCAAGCGCTCGTCGTCAACGAGTTTGAAAACACGACGCTGACGTGCACGAGCCGGGACAAGAACTGCTTTGCGACGGGCGCCGAGGCCATTGCCGACATTGGCTTTGCGGGCAGCACTGTCGGGGATGGCGCGGCCGGCTTGGTGGTCCTGATAATTGCGCTCAACTTCATCGCTTATACCATTATGCGGTACAACAAGCCTCGGTACCAAGCCCTAGTACCGCCGGTGTTGGTGTCTCCGTCTTCTGCACCGAGCGTGGCTGCGAGTGGTAGTGGGAGCAATTAGGAAGGGACAGTTGTTAATAATTTGTATGTCTAGAGCTCTAAACAAATCTAAGAAAATAAACAACAAATTGTGTCCGATTTCCGTAATTACGCTTCTCATCCGACAGTTGCTTAAGTTTACTTTTAAATAATTTGCCAATCGCTACTTGATATTTTAGCAGCCTCAAAGATTTTACACAGTAACATTTCCTTCTCAAGTCTCAGTTGCCCGCTCGCCCTCCCAGACGACGGCCGACACCGCTTTGCCATCTGCGCCTCTTGACATACTTGGCAATGCCCCGGGCGGACCGGACAACCACATAGATCACCGCCCCGGACACAAATCCATCCAGGTGAAAATTGTGGCCGATGCCGTCGTTGGTGCTCCGGAGCAAGTACTCGCCTTTTATCATGGCAAAAACGCTGCAAAAGTTGTAACCTAGGAAAATGAGAAGTGTGGGTGATTGGCGTATGTGAGTTATTTGCGCATTTGCGACGAATCAGGGAGATGGATCAGATGGACTCTACTTTTATTATAAGTGGTCATTATCACATACGGTTATTTAAAAGCGCGCTTGAATAAATGTTGCGTTTCTTATCAGCGCAAACAGACCAACTGAGCTCAGAAAGCCCTCAGCATCCGCATTCCCAACAAACCAACCCAACCAGTCTCTTTCTTACCAATTCCCAAGAAGTGCAGGCCTAGGCGCCTCCATCTCGCCGAATCCACAGGTGCCCCTTGATGGTAACACGCCCACATCTCCCGTCCCCACGCCCAGAACTCCTCGACTTGAATTACGGCCGAGGCGCCAATCAAACCAAATACGCCCGCGCTCGCGCCCCGATATTTGACAAACTGACTGAGGAAATGGTTCGCTGAGCGCGTAACTTTGCCAGCCTTGCCGTCGTACCACCCGTGCAGGCGCCCCCAAGAAGATGGAAAAGGGTTGCGGGGCACAAAGGATTGAGCCATCGGCATCAGTTGGAGCTCGTCCTTGAGCGTGGTCAGGTAGGCTGACGCCCCCACGCTCGAGAAAAAGATCAAGTAAAACTCGAAGGCATTCGCGGTGTGGGCGTAGACTTTTTTGCCGGCAAAGATTAGCGAAGAGAGGTTGTTGAAAAGGTGGGAGAGATTTTCATGGGAGAAGCAATGCGTCACGGCCGTGTAGTACCTGCCTTCGGTCCACGCCGAGCGGGAGAAGACAAGATGCTCATGGGCAATTTTTTGGGTGACGGGGCTCAGTGCATAGAGTTCTCGCAGCCATTGAGGAGCATCTTGCGTGTCCTCCAAAGGCACGACCAAGAAGCCCGTCACCAGAGGCAGGAGCATGTCAAAGTAGCTTGCCCACGTCTTACTTTGGGGGGAGGGGGCGTCGGAAGCGGCAGGCATGGCTGGCTGGAGCTGGAGGACTTCGTTGGAGGAAGCGAGTGGCCCGCCGGCTGCCTGTAGGTGGGAGAGTTGTGGTAGAGGGAGTGGTGAGTGCTCTGTATTGCTGAGCACGCCGTGCGGGAGTCGGGCGCGTGGCTTGAGAATCATCGACCTCCTCTGTCTCCGACTCATATGGTAAGACTCATCGCTCAATTCAGCCATGGGCCGTGACATGAGCAACACCCAACACACCTCTCAAACCCAAACCACGCCCTCAATTGCACATTACACACAACGCACAGCACCGCTTCTTGCCCAAGCCCGCCTTTTCAGACCCCGCAAGACGTTCTCTTGGTCAGGTCACCTTGCCTTAGCCAATACCCGCCCAGCTCTCTTCGTTTGAAAAGTCATGAGCAAGCGCACCAGCCTTATCGACCCGCTGCTGGCGGTGGGTGTAATAGGTAAGCGTGCAATTCCTTGTCCCACCCGTCTCCCTGTGGTTGATTGCCATAGGGACTCATTGCCGGCTTGTCCTGACGCAGTGCTCGTTGCTCCCGTGACCTGACCTGCCCTCCCTTTCCACCACCACTTTTCCTACTCATGCTCATACACTCGCCATACCCATCCCAAAGGAAACATTTAAAGCGTGGTGGGCGTCGTGCTATGCAACAAGTACATCATCACCCATGGCTTTACCTACACCATGGTCCTATGTGCATCCCACTTTGCCTTTACCTGGCTCGGCTGCCACTTTATGCTGCGGATGGGCTTTTTCACCTACAAAAAGGGTGCCTGGAAGCACGTTTTGCCTGTCGCCTTGGTGAGTGCTAAGGCGTTAGTTAGAGTACGGCACAATTTTGAGTGATTGTTTTTCGAGTAGTAGAGAAGATTGTTGGTTCACTGCGTAAGCGCAATCTAATCAAGCTCCTCCATTTATCTCTTCCTCTAATCTCCTTCCCTCCACGCACACAGGGATCCCTCTCTTCCGTGGCCTTTATGAACCTCAATCTCGCCTACAACTCCGTCGGTTTCTACCAGCTTTCCAAGCTCATGTGCATCCCTTTCACCATTTTCGTGCAACGCGTCTTCTCAACACAACAAGAGGCCTCAATGGCCATCAAACTCACCTTGATCCCCATTTTGTTGGGGGTGGGACTGGCAACCGTCGAAGAAGTTGCGTTAAATTGGTTTGGCTTTGTTTTCGCTCTCTTGGCTGTGATCTTTACGACGTTCAGCTAGTTCTTCACCCAGCGCTATCAGGCTGTGCTGGAGTGTAACGCCATGCAGCTTCTCTACTTAACATCTCCTCTCATCTGTGTGGGAATGCTTGTCCTCGCCCCTTTTTTTGACGACTTAGGGGCGCTGATAACATTTCTAAGCGTAGCTGCCGAGGAGGAAGGAGGGAGCTCGAGCAAGGGCGTTGGGATGGGTGCTGCTGTCTTGCTTTTTGGCGCTTGGTGTGAACATGTCTAATTATCTAGTGCTCGGCAAGTCGTCGCCTTTGACGTACCAAGTCCTGGGGCATTTGAAAACCGTTCTGATCCTCGTCCTGGGTGTTGTCCTCTTCCACACACCCGTCAATGCCCGGTTGGCGGCAGGCGCGAGCTTTGCGCTCTGCGGCGTGATTGCCTACACAGAGGTGAAGCGAAGACAAGGCCCCCAAAGCGTCAAGGGCGTGCGCGGTACCGGCCTGGGGGGGGGCAAGCCGAGTGCCGCCGGCAGGATTTACCAGCAATTGTCCGCGTCGCCTCAGAGAATATTACTCAGATAATAATTTTGAAAGACAGAGAGCATGAAAGCCTGTCGTATAGGCGGGCCGGGCCCCCCCACAATGAAAGCACCCCTGTGAAAAGCACCCCACAAAATCGTAGCAAAAATCAAAGAATTAACAAATCCCCTATGTGAAGCCGCCTTTTGTTTTATCGTTTTCCTTCTCCTTTTATTTGCGCGTGAAAAGTGCGGACGTGCAGTGCGTTTGCGGTCTCTTTTGGAAGGAAAAAGGGGAGGTTGGAAAATACGGGGGAAAATTCCTTGCTTTGTGTCAATGCCCACTACCACCACAACCCTTACTGCCACTCTCACACCTATCAACGCAGGGTCACCGCAAGCACTGCGCCTATCTAAGGGCGGGGCGGGGAGTCCAGCAGAACCAGCCACTTCCCCCAACAACCTCCTGCCTCCCTCAGCTCAGCTCAGCTCTAACCACGCACCCACCATCACTATACTCCTTCCCAGCAGCCATATAGCCCACCATCATGAGCTCAGGTACGTCGGGTGGTTGCTGCATGTCTGTGTCGTTGTCATGCTGCCCTGTGATCCTCCGTTGTCTCTCACTCCCTCTCGCATCTCCCCCTCCACCCCCCCCACCATCACTCCCAGTCCCCCTGGCAGCCAGGAAAAAGCGGGCCCGCAACGGCGTCAAGCCACGCCTGCCTCCTCTCCGTCCACACCCCACACAGCAGAGCCAGCAGCAAAACCAGCAGCAGCAGCAGCACCAGCGCACGGCCTCGGCCACGGCCAGCATGGGAAAATTGGGCTTGGACGACGATGATTCCTTCTCCTCCCGCTCGAGCTC
>Ga0209390_10003309_pt1 | contig 26363 bp, 18 predicted proteins | sample BON01_FD_187212 | JGI IMG/M metagenome (GOLD analysis project Ga0209390, IMG submission 187212) | Freshwater microbial communities from Lake Bonney liftoff mats and glacier meltwater in Antarctica - BON-01 (SPAdes) (version 2) | ecosystem: Environmental > Aquatic > Freshwater > Ice > Glacier...
AAACAGCAAAAGGTGGTAGTGGGTTTAAATTTGGCTATAAAGCTGGTATCATGTTTTCTTTCCTCGAGCGCTAAGCGTGGCTTAGGCGGTAGCGCGGCCTTCAGGCCAATGTCGTTGACTTAGGGTATGTACACATCCCTGCATCGTATGGCATCAACGTTCAAACATGCTGAATACCAAACAGGGGTGTCATTCCGAGCGAAGCGAGGAACCTGAGGAATAACGATGCCAATTATCAGGTTCCTCGCTTCGCTCGGAATGACACCACTGTTTAGTATTCAATATGGAAATTAAAGGGGAACGACCTACCATTGCTAGAATAATTACAATCCTTTTTTAAGTACCAAGACTGAATTGATTGGTAATATAGACTTGGTCTTTTGGCGCAATTCAGCGTTATTTTTTTCAACCGTAACGCTGCTATGCTTTCAAAAAATGCCTTGTATTGCACCAAAATACCTTCGCCTATATTATCAATCAATTCAGTCCTGGTACTTACAAATAGAGAATCGCTGATATTTGAATAACTTTGTACCAACAATAAACGTCCGCTCAATTGCCTCCACAATGAAAACAACTCCCGCGCTCACCCTCATCGCCAACGCCATCATTTCCTGATCATGCCAACTGAAACCAACACACCCGGCACACACAACATCGTCATCCAGAACATCAGCGACAGCACTATTACGCTGAAAGTAGATGGTGAAGTGCGGGAAATCCGCAATCAGCTCGCTGAACTCAAAGCCCTGCTCCAAACCATGCAGGTGCAAAAAGTGCAGTACGCCGAGAAAATTTACAACATCGAGCACATCGACGAAGCCAGTTTTGGATTTGTCACCGGCAAAAAAGCCTTCAACGAACACTTGACCAAAGCGCTCATTGAGGCGATCAAGCAAGATTTCCCGCCCGCCCAACGATTCCTGGAAAAGGTGGCGGCCATCGACGGGTGGGAAACCCAGATGCGCATCAGCGACAAAGCCAAGGAAATCATCGCCTACAGTTTCGTGGGCGTCATCGGCATTCAGCTGAGCAAACTGATGGCCATCGGCAAGGAAGATTTTTCGGAATCCAAACAACGGAAATACCTTGAAAAATGCCTCCACATCGCCAAAAGATGCCTCGATCTGGTCAATTTTGCCCTGCTTTCCAAACTTTGGGACGCCCAAAAAGAACGGCCCCGCCAACTTTCCCCCGCCCAAAAAGCCGCCCTCGCCCATCGCTTCGACAACCCGTTCGAGCCCTCCATCGATGAACAGTTCGGGCTGCTGGAAGCGCTGCACGGCATTTTTTCCCAAAAAGAAAATGCACTGCCCTTGCCCTTGCCCGGGCTGGAAGGCATCGCGGCGCAATGGCAGGAAGCCAGCCCCTTGCGCCAAACCTGCGCGCGCCTGCAAGCCCTCCAGGAAAAATTGGACAAAGCCCAGTACGACCTGCTCGATTGCTTTGAAGCGGAAAAAGAACTCGCTGCATTTTTAGCGCAGTTCCGCTTTTTGGTCAATTACAAAATGGCCTCCATGAAACGCATCGGATACCGCCAGATCCGCGAAGACGCGCCCCACTTCCTGCACCGCTACACGGCGCTCGGCATCGACAGCAAAGCCAACCAGGATGCCGAAAAAGGAAACTATACCGAGGCCCCGGCCCATACCGACGCCGTGCTTCTATACCAGGGCGAAGACTACCGCGACAGCATCAACCTCTCCCCCTTCGTGATCGACTACAACGCCATCTGCTTCGAACACGGCGCGAAAATCTGCTTCTACCGCTCCGCCGACATAGCCGACGGCAGCCTCGAATACGTGTTCTTGGAAGACAACAGCATCCTCAACATCGAGCCGACCGGCGCCCTGTCGCCCGATACCGACTACAACGACCTGATGATGAGCGAAGAAAAATGGAAAAACCTGAACATCGACAATGTGGTACGCGATTTCCGGGAAGCTCGCCGCAGATTGCTGGGCGGGGATGCACTCAACTTCGATGACCTCTAAACCGCGCCCAAATCATGCAAAAAAGATATCCATTCAAATTCCTGGACGCCTACACCCGCGACGACAAAGACATCTTCTTCGGGCGGGATGAAGAAGTGGACGCCCTCTACGAAATGGCCTTCCAGACAGACCTGCTGCTTGTGTTCGGCGCATCCGGCACGGGCAAAACCAGCCTCATCCAGTGCGGCCTCGCCAGCAGGTTTCAAAGCCACGACTGGCTGGCGCTCAACATCCGCCGGGGCAGCAACCTCAACAGCTCGTTTGAAAAAGCCCTGCAAGAAGCCGGCGCCCCCCCCGGCCCCCTCGACAAGCCCAATGAACCGCTCGACTGGCTCGACGACGACCTCACTTCCGACAGCGGCACGCCTGCCGTTGCCCAAAGCCTCTCGCCCCTCGCCCGCAGCCTGAAAGCCATTTACCTCCGGCACTTCAAGCCCCTGTACCTCATTTTCGACCAGTTCGAAGAGCTCTACATACTGGGAAACAAAACCGAACAAGATACTTTCGTCGAAACCGTCCAGGAAATACTGCTCGTGGAACAGCCCGTCAAGATTATCATCTCCATCCGGGAAGAATACCTCGGTTATCTGTACGAATTCGAGCGGAAAGTGCCGCAGCTGCTGCGCAAAAAACTGCGGGTGGAACCCATGCACCTCGAAAAAGTGAAAACCGTCATCACCCAGGTAGGGCAGTTGCCGCAGGGGAATGTCCGCCTGCAACAAGGCCAGGAAGCCGCCATTGCCGAAGGTATTTTCGACAAAATAAAAGGCAAGGAAAAAACCCTGGCCATCGAACTGCCCTACCTGCAGGTATTCCTCGACAAACTTTACCTGCAAACCACCGGCGACGAAACCCGCCAGGCCGACGCCCTTTTCACCCTGGCCGCCCTAAAAAAAATGGGCGACATCGGCGACGTGCTGCGCGACTTCCTCGACGAGCAGGTACTGAAAACCGCCAAAGACCTCGGGCAAAAGCCGGAAACCATCTGGAGTATCCTCTCGCCATTTGTCACCCTGGAAGGCACCAAGGATCCATTGTCGGAACAGGAGCTCTTCCTGCGCCTGCCCGGGATCGACCGCGCGCTCGTGCGCAGTGCCCTGGAGGCATTCTTCAAAAGCCGCATCCTGCGCTACACGGAGCAGGAGCAGCGCTACGAGATCAAGCACGATTCATTGGCCAAACAAATACACGCCAAGCGCAGCGACGAGGAAATCGCCATCCTGGAAGTGCAGCGGCTGATCAAGAGCTATGTGGCGCTCAAGCCCGAAGCCCGGGATTATTTTACGGAAAAACAACTGCTGTTTATCGAGCCTTTTCTCCATAAGTTCAGCCCCACTGCCGAAGAGCAGGACTGGATCGATGTGAGCCGGACGCATGTGGACGCCGAAAAAGAAGCCGAGGCCCGGCGCCAGGATGCTGCATTGGAAAAGGCAAAAAAACAGGCAGAAGATGAGCGCAAGCTTCGGGAAACAGCCGAACAGGCACGGAAGCGTGCCGGCGGGCTCGCGATAGCGGCGGGGATTGTGGCTGTATTGGCGATTGGTGCGGGATTTTTTGCTTTTTCTAAGCAACGGGAAGCTACTGCGGCTTCTGATTTGGCAAAAAAAGAAGAAGCCAATGCCAAAAATGCTCTGGCACAAGTAGAAACGGAAAAAAACGCCACCGAAACGCAACGTCGCTTAGCCGAAGACAACGCCAAATTGGCCACACAAAAAGCCGGTGAAGCAGAAGCAGCCAATGCACAAGCGCAAACCAATTTGGTAAAGGCCAAAAGGGAGGAAGCAAAAGCAATAGCTGCACTCGAACAAGTGAACCGCGAAAAGGCCGCCACTGAAGCCCAACGCAAAATAGCCGAAGACAACTTCATTTTGGCACAGGAAAAAACAAAAGAAGCCAAAAAACAAGCTGAAAATGCCAGTCTCGCACTTGCAGAGCAACAAAAAGCCGTGATTGCGCAACAGGCTGCTTTGGCAGAAATAGCCAAAAGAACCGTCCGCGACGCAGAGACTCAGCTATACCATTTAGATTACGAAGGCGCACTGGCGACGATGCAATCTGCCGCGGCGCTCAACGCCGCCCAAAAAGAGGTAAGCGACGGCTTGCTCGAACTTGTCTTTTTCTACGCAGAAACGGGCAAATTCGACCGCGCGAAAGGCGTTCTTGACACGGCAGCCCAGCTCGCCGGCCAGCATTTGTCAACGTTTAAAAATCAACCAAACCCAGGACTAAACGACTTCCGGGATGCCATCAAAGCCATCAATCCAACCCGGCTTGAGCGCCTTGATGCCCGTTATTTCCCTTCCATGTTGCCCATTCCCGGCGGCACCTTCACAATGGGTAGTCCTGGAAGCGAACCTGACAGAGATACAAATGAAATCCAACACAAAGTCACCCTTTCATCTTTTAGGATGGCTCAAACCGAAACGACTTGGTGGCAGTTCAACTTGTTTTGCGAAGCAACCAAACGTGAGAAACCTGAGAAACCCGCCGGTTGGGGAGGCGAAGGCAACAACCCCGTCATCAACGTTTCGTGGCTCGACGCGGTGGAGTACGCCAACTGGCTAAATGATCACGCTGTTTTAGAAAAAGCAATTGTTGGCGATAACGACATTTACTCTTTAAATCTCCGTGCCTCAGGCTTCCGCCTGCCCACAGAGGCCGAGTGGGAATACGCTGCGCGTGCCGGCCAGAATTCCATATACGCCGGCAACAATTCGCTAAATTTGGTGGGATGGTATGGCGATAATTCTGGCAGCCGCACCCATGGTGTAGGTGGCAAAATGGCCAATGCTTTCGGCCTTTATGATATGAGCGGCAATGTTTGGGAGTGGTGTTGGGATTGGTATGATGCTTACGATACCAATGACATTGTTAATCCGAAAGGGCCAGATAAGGGCGACTACCGTGTGGCTCGCGGCGGCAGTTGGGGCGCCGGCGCGCAGGGTTGCCGCGCCGCCTATCGCGGCAACTACTGGCCGGGGGGCCGGGACGGCGGCATCGGCTTCCGCCTCGTCTGTCCTTTTTAGTCAGTTGGTCTGCCTATCCTGTCATTCCTGTGAGCTAAAAAAAAGCGAAGTGCTGCAACGAAGCGAGCGAGGAGGGGAGGGACGACCCGACTGCGAAGCGTAGTAGCAGTGCGGAGCAGTGTCACGAGGGCTGGATGGGGTTTGGGGGGCTTTGCCCCCCAAAAAATTTTTTTTGAAAAATGGGCTTTTAAACAATAAAAAGTATGCAAATCAAAGTATTCAACATTCAAATCCCAGGCGGGGAATCGATGAACGAAGAAATGAACGTGTTCCTGCGTTCAAAAAGGATCATTGAGGTGGAAGACCATATTGTGCAAAACGGGCCATGCTCGTTTTGGAGTTTTTCCATCAAATATCTGGAAGATGTGACGATCTCCGAGCGCGACAAGCCCAAAGTGGACTATCGGCAGACGCTCGATGCAGAGACCTTCAAAAGGTTTTCCGCACTCCGCGAGATCAGAAAGCAGGTAGCAAAAGACGATGCCGTACCTGCTTATGCGGTTTTTACAGATGAAGAACTATCGGAAGTAGCGAAACTATATCCGCTGACAGCCGAGGGAATGAAACAAATTAAAGGTATCGGCGAGAAGAAAATCGAGAAATACGGACATTTCTTCCTTCAAAAACAGGAAGGCGATGAAAAGGGCCAATAACCTGATGCCGCGGATCCTGGAACCTGACAACCTGCGCCTTGCCTTCTGGAAAGCCGCAAAGGGGAAGCGTTATTCGCAGGAGGTGCTGGATTTTCAGGAGCACCTGGAGGCCAACCTTTTCGACTTGCGCATGCAGCTGTCCACTGGGCTGGTCGACGTGGGCAAGTACCGGTATTTTAAAATCTTTGAGCCGAAGGAGCGACAGATTTGCGCCTCGGCGTTCAGCGAACAAGTGTTGCACCATGCCATGATGAATGTTTGCCACGAATATTTCGAGCGGCATTTGGTTTTCGACAGCTACGCCAGCCGGAAGGGCAAAGGCGTCCATGCTGCACTTGATCGGGCCAGGCAATATACACAAGCCTACCCCTGGTATTTGAAATTAGATGTGCGCAAATTTTTCGATTCGGTACACCACCACGTATTGAAAGAGCAATTGTCACGCATGTTCAAAGACCCCCGGGTGCTGGAAATCTTTGAAAAAATCATCGACAGTTACGAGGCCTCCTCTGATCGCGGACTCCCGATCGGCAACCTGACGAGCCAGTATTTTGCCAACCATTTTCTCTCCGGGCTCGATCATTTCATCAAAGAAAATCTGCAAGCCGCTGCTTATGTGCGCTATATGGACGACATGGTGTTGTGGCATAACGACAAGTCTGTTTTGAAAAATTCGTTCTGGGCTATCACCGAATATGTAGAAAACAACTTGCAAGGCGCGCTCAAACCCGAAATCATTGCGCCTTCAAAACGGGGACTCACTTTTCTGGGCTACCGACATTTCCCTGGCCGAATGGAGCTTTCACAACAGAGTAAACAGCGCTTTATTCGCAAAATGAGGGTTTTGGAAGAAAATTACGATTCCGGCAATTGGAGTGCTGCTAGCTGTCAGCGCCATGTATTGCCTTTGTTAGCATTTGTCGAACATGCCGATGCGCGGAATTTCCGAAAAAGCGTATTTTTGCAGTAGTGGTCAATCACCGAAAGGGCGACAACCGTGTGAATCGCGGCGGCAGTTGGAACAACGACGCGCAGAATTGCCGCGCCGCCAATCGCAACAACAACTGGCCGAGGAACCGGAACAGCAACATCGGCTTCCGCCTCGTCTGTCCTTTTTAGCTCACAGGAATGCAGGATAGCAGCCACTGAACAGGTGATTGTCCCATCCGCCCAGGATTCCCGGGGCGGCGAAGATGCGACCGCTGGTCGGGCCTGGCAGCAGTGCTGGTAGCAAATAAGGCGAAGGTTCTGCTGCTAATGGCTATTGTCAGATGCGGAATTTTCCGCCTTGCTTGGCTTTCCTTTCCCCACACAAACAAATCCCAAACCGCCGGGGTTGTGTCAGAAGGGTTGGGCCGGATACTTGACCTCCGCGTCGGGATCGCCAACGATGAGACCTGCATTGTCGTAGGATTCCTGCAAGTGCGGCGGGGCTACGGCTTCGAGGATGGAGAGGATGTGGTGGATTTTTGTCATGGTATTTAAAGGCTAAACAGCAAAAGGTGGTAGTGGGTTTAAATTTGGCTATAAAGCTGGTATCATGTTTTCTTTCCTCGAGCGCTAAGCGTGGCTTAGGCGGTAGCGCGGCCTTCAGGCCAATATCGTTGACTTAGCGTATGTACACATCCCTGCATCGTATGGCATCAACGTTCAAACCTGCTGAATACCAAACAGGGGTGTCATTCCGAGCGAAGCGAGGAGCCTGAGGAATTACGATGCCAATTATCAGGTTCCTCGCTTCGCTCGGAATGACACCACTGTTTAGTATTCAACATGGAAATTAAAAAGGAACAACTGCTTTGCCAATTGCTTCTAGCTGGGTTTCGACTTGTGCGCATACGCTAGGCCTGAAGGCCGCGCTACCGACAAAACCTTTTGCTACTAAGGCCAAATAGACCGCAAAGCAAACCCTTCTCCCCGCTTCAACGCCACCTTCCCATTTTCAGCATACAATTTGAAATTGCAAAAACCCTCACTCGGAAAGAATAACTCCGTCATACACAACGCACCATCGTCAGCAAATAGCTCCATGGAAGAAGCGTCCAAAAAGACGTGCAATTTTAGCGTTTTGCTTTTTGAAAGCCTGGGGTCTGAGTAAGCTTTCCCGGCAAATTTTTTCGAAAACGAGAAATCACCGGACTGGGTGCGATCGCCATAAAACAGATTTTTCCCAGCATCAAACCCGATGCGGTACTTTTCACCCATATTGTTGGAAAGCTCTATCCCGCAATCGACTGCGCCTTCGGCGGGCAGCTCAAGCTCCAGAATAAACTCCGATTGCTTCGGAGAAAAACCAAGTTCCTGGGTTAGATCGAGGGTTCCTTCGATGGTGGTGGCCGCTATGGTGTGTGCTTTGCCGCGAAGGGCAGCGAGTTCTGCCACGGGCTGTGCGAAAAGCCGATAGCCGAATTCCGTTTTTTTCAAGGTTAGTGCTTTGGGCAGGGTCATGGCGCTGCGCCACTCCCGGGTAGGCACCTCCTGGGCATACTGCCAGTTGCTCATCCAGCCCAGCCACAGGGTGCGGCCGTCCTTTTCTGGAATACCCGACCAAGTGACTCCGGCATAGTTGTCGCGCCCGTGGTCGAACCAAATAGCCTTTCCTTTTAGGACGTTTTGTTTAAAATCTTCGTCGAGCGTGAATTGGGTACCATCAAAATCACCCACGAAATACTGGGTGCCGGAGCCGCCTAGGGGCTTGCCCGGATTGAGGCTTTGCAGCAATATCCATTTCTTTTCGCCTGTGCCTTCCACCTTCATCGGGAACAAATCGGGGCATTCCCAAACGCCGTCGTGGTTGCCATATTCTTTGCCCCATTCACTGCGTTTCGCCCAGCTTTTCAGGTCTTTGGAGCCCCAAAATTCTGCGTGGTCCAGCACGGCCAAAGCCATGATCCACTGGCTGGATTCGGGATGCCAAACCACCTTTGGGTCGCGAAAATCCTTGATATTGCCCGGATTGGGGACAACCGGGTTCTGCGCGTATTTTGTCCAAGTGCGGCCCTTGTCATTGCTGTAGGCGATGCCTTGGTATTGGAAGTCCTTTCGGCCTGCTTTTTCCCCCTTAGGTTCATGGTAGGTGTAAATGGCAATTATCGGCGGCGGCCCATTTTGACCAAATCCACTGGTATTGTTCCAATCGACCACGGCGCTGCCGGAGAAAATATACCCAAGGGAGTCGGGATACAGGGCTATGGGCAAATGCTCCCAATGCACCATGTCGGTGCTCACGGCATGGCCCCAGTGCATGGGGCCCCACTTGATGCTGTCCGGGAAGTACTGGTAAAACAAGTGGTATTCGCCTTCGTAAAAAAACATCCCGTTTGGGTCGTTCATCCATTTTTCTTTGGGCGAAAAGTGAAACTGTGGGCGGTGTTTTTCCAGGTAAGTGGTTTGGGGGGCAGGGGGTTTGGGGGAGGATTGGTCGCAGGCGTAAATCATGCATCCACAAAGAAGCGTGGCCAATATGTTGATTCGATAACTCATGTGTGCAGATTTTGTTTTTTTATGGAATATAAGGCACCCCGAATTTTTAGGATTTACTGATTGCGGCACTAGGGGCGCGAATACCAAGTAACCTATACGTTACTTGGTATTCGCGCCACTAGGGGCTAGGTGGGGCTGCATTTGTCCTTACTTATTCGTCAGACCACGAAAAGTGGTCGGACGAGGGGCATTTGGTCTGACGATTTTTCTTCGTCCGACCAATAAGTATAAACTAATACCCAAATTTACGCCGGATTTCCTTCCAAAAAAAGAAGGTAGGACTCATGTTAGATGGCCCAACAACCCTAAACAGCCGAACCAGCATGCATCAATGTTTGAATTTCAGAGAATTGGATTTTGGGTGTGCCGCCTTGTTTTGTAGCCACAATGGCACCGACTGCTCCACCAAAAGCCAGACAATTTTGGGTGCTTTCTCCTTGCAGGTATTTGCTCAAAAAAGCCGCCAAAAAGGAGTCGCCGCTGCCAATGGTGTCCTGTACGGTTATCCGAAAACCTTTATGTTCCCAATAACCCGAAGCATCCATACAGGCTGCGCCATCCTTGCCCCTCGTGAGAATAAATACCTCAATGCCAAACTTGTTTTTGATGCTTTCCATCTGGGCCTTTTCATCACCTGCGATATTATGCCAGCCAGCGATCAGCGCAAGCTCCTCATCGTTCATTTTAACAACATCAGCTTTGGCAAGCAGCTCTTCAATCAGGGATTGGGAGTAAAAAGGTGCGCGCAAGTTAACATCAAAAACCCGGCGTTGGGCAAGTTCCAGGTATTGCAGCAAGGTGCTTTTGTTCTGCTCCGTGCGGCAAGCTAGGCTGCCAAAAACCAGGGCATCAGCCTTTTTCACGTACTCCTTTGCATTGTCATCCAGCTGGATATTGTCCCAGGCAACTGGGCTGACAATTTCATAAGAAGGAGAGCCTCCCGCTGTCAAAGTCACGTTCACGACGCCTGTTTCCAGGGTATCATCCGTTTGAATCAAATCAATGGGCACCCCAATATTATCCATAAACTGCCGGAGCTCATTGCCCAATTCATCTGCCCCAACTCTGCTGATCAATTTCGCATTCAGCCCAAGCTGGTTGGCGTGAAAGGTGACATTCAAGGGTGCACCACCAGCAATACGGCCAGCAGGCAGCAGGTCCCAGAGGATTTCTCCAAAGCATATAATGGTTGTGTTCGACATGAATTTTATGTTTTTACTCACACTACGCCACAACGACACAACGGGCAAATACACTTGGCATTAGTGCTGGCTGCCGGTCTAAGCGTTATTCAGGTGGTGGCGTGGTGTGAAATAATTTTATTGTCGTGGTCGGTTTTTTGCCCTTTGCTTTTTTGCCAACTTTCAAACTAGCCTACTTGCCCTTCGCCCCCTGCCCCGTCAACTGCTTCTCCAAATCTTCCAAAGAAACACCTTTTGTCTCCGGCATCATGCGCCAGACAAACACCAATTGCAGCACCATCATAAAGGCAAAAAAGGCAAACACGGGCGCTGCGCCAATTTTTGTGAACAGCACCGGCACCAAAGAAGGAATCGCCGCTGCCAACCACCAATGCACAGAGCTGCCAAAAGCTTGCCCGTTCGCCCGTAAATGGTTGGGGAAAATTTCAGAGATAAACACCCAAATGACCGTGCCTTGTCCAATGGCATGCGCCGCAATAAACATGAACAGGAAAATGGGAACAGCCATGCCTTTCCAGCCCATCACAAAAGCCAAAGCTACTAAGGAAAGCGAGATAATATAGCCTACCGAACCGATGTACATAAGCTGTTTGCGGCCAAAACGGTCGATCAGCGACAAGCCGATCAGGGTAAAAACCATGTTGGTCACCCCAATGCCGATGCTGCTCAAAAGCGCAGCGCGTTGTTCCAGGCCTGCGACTTCAAAAATCCTCGGCGCGTAGTACAAAAAGGCATTGATGCCGGAGAATTGATTGAAGAAGGCAATGAAAAACGCCAGGGTCAACGGGAACCTGTATTTCTGGCTGAAAATGGTCTCGCTGCTGTCCGAGGTGGCGTGATCTGATACGATTCGCTGCATCTCAGCAGCCGTATCCATGCCAGGGTCAATAAGTTTTAAGGTGGCAGCAGCGGCTACCTTGTCGTTCTTTTTTATGAGCAACCATCTAGGGCTTTCCGGCACGGTCAACACCATGAAGGTGTATATAAAGGCTGGTATTGCTTCTACGCCGACCATCCAGCGCCAGGCGTTATCGCCCACGCCGCTCAACAGGTAATTGGAAAGAAAGGCTACCAGGATACCCAAAACGATGTTGAACTGGTAAAGGGCTACCAATTTGCCCCTGTTCTTAGCCGGTGCGATTTCAGAGATATAGGCCGGCGCAGCGATGGTGGAAGCACCTACGCCAAGTCCGCCAATAAAACGGAAAATGGCAAACACCCATGGATCGCCCGCGAGCGCGGAGCCAATGGCAGACACGGTATAGAAGATACCAATCCAGAAAAGAGTCTTTTTGCGGCCCAATTTGTCGGTCGGGATGCCGCCGAACATGGCACCAATGACTGTACCCCACAGCGCAGAGGCCATGACGATAAATCCGTGGAAAAGTTCTCCTCTGGGCCAAAGTGCTTGCAAGGAAAGGTCGGCCCCGGAAATTACCACAGTGTCGAAGCCGAATAGGAATCCTGCCAATGCGACGGTAACAGACCAGAATAAGATTTTGCGATGATTCACGTTTGCTATTTTATCGGGGCAAGGTAGTTCGCCTATCCCAACATTTCCAAAAACCAAGCTTTCTCCGTTAGCACTTTCTCCTTTTCCACTTTTTCTCGAAATTCCGCTACCGCTTTGGCATTGGAAAAATTCAACGTGCTCATCTGTTGCGTGTACTGAACCAAGAGGCTGTAATTGGTTCGGTGATAGCCAATGGCGGTATGCCGCCGGATAAAGTTTTTCATGCTGGCGAGGTGACTGGCCAGCAGGTCGAACTCGTCGGTTTCATAGTATATTTTCAGTTGCAAGGTCTTGGCGATCAGGTTGTTGATGAGGTCTTTGTAATCGGAGCGCTGTAGGTTGAGCAGGGCCGTTTTGTAGTCCTTGCGCGCGTACGCTACCCGCGCCATGTTGAGACTTGCGGTGGCATCCCGCCACTGCCGTTCGAGTTTGGGGCGGTAGCTGAGGATGAAATTTTCGGCCCAGTCAAGCTCATCAACGCGCAGGGCAATGGCGGTGATGTTGTTGAAAGCGAAGCGGGAAATCTGGTTATTTTCGAGCAGCAGGTCAAGTTCAAGGGCGCTTTTGTACAGGTCGAAGGTGATGCGCAGCCAGCCTTCGCGGCTTTCGTTCAGCTTTTTAATGCCGAAATTGATGGCCAACAAGTACAACGTGCGCAGCTCTTCGGGTGGGAAAGTAGTCGCGCAAGCTGCCAGCATTTCCCGAAAGCGGGCAAAATGTTTTTCCCCCGTTTCAAATGCTGCTGTGAGAAAATGATAACAGTGGAAGTAGAGGCCAATGGCGGGCATTTCGGAAAGGTTTTCGACCGCAACATGTTCCAACACAGCCTCCATCAAACCAATTTTGTATTCCGTTTTATATACCGCCTGATGCGAAACGGCCAAACAAGCCAGCCGCAGTTTTCGGGCAATAAACGCTTGATCCATCAGATCGGAAGTAGCCTGAATGTTGAGCGACTCGGTGCGGTGCACGGTGGTATCGTATTGGTACTGTTCCCATTCGATGAGGTTGAGGTCGTGGTAATAATCGGCGTGGCGCCAGGGCTGTTTGTCGCGGCTCTTGCGGGCTTCGCGCAGGGTTTTCTGGAAATGTTTTCCCAGGTTCCGTTTGCGGTACGCGGCGGCGAGCCTGATTTTGCCCCGCTCGGGATCCGTAAATTTTTCTGTAAAAATCAAGTACTTTTCGAGCAAAGTAAGTAGGGCAGAATGGCAGAGCCGCTCCTCCACGCTGGAAGATTCTGGCCTCGTTGGCACTGCGCCTTTGGCTTTGCAGGCACTCATTTCCTCCATTAACTCGACCAATTGCGGGCGAGAATTAAAAAAAGGAGATCGGACGAATTTGTCGAATTCGCGCATTTCAGCGGTTGAAAAACTGGAGTAGGCCTCCCAAAGCAATGTCTTTTCCATGGTAAGTGACGGTTGAGCGACAAAGTTCGGGGATATTGGGGAACTTACAATATTTACACAAATTATTTTAAATAATTGATAATCAATACTTTCAAATTTTTTAGTAAAAAAAATTATTACAATCAATAAAATTTGTCTTTGTATTTCTAAGCAGCATGATTCACATTTGCAGTGTCATAATCTATGCTGATCCACTTGTATCTCATGCATTGAAAAACTATTACCTATGAAACACATACTACAACCCATTATTACCGTCATCTGCGGCCTACTTCTGGCACTGCCTACGAATGCTCAATGCAACTTCAACCCTTCTGATATCCCTACAGCCGCAAGTTGTTTTAGCGGCAGCGATGGTGCCATCAACCTGAGTGTCTCGGGAGGCCCAACGCCTTTTACCTACCTGTGGTCCATTGGAGCTACCACAGAAGATATATCAAGCCTAGCAGCGGGTACTTATACGGTGACCATCACGGATGCCGTAGGCTGTACGATGACCCATTCCAGAACAATTACGCAACCTGCTGCATTCCTGGTCAATGCCCAAAGTCTAACCCTAACATGTGTTAACCTAAGCGGAAATACATCGGTATCTGTCGCCAATGGTACAGCACCTTATGCTTGGCAACTTAGCAATGGCGCTACCGGTACTACTACATCAGCTCAATTCAACATCGGGTCAATAAGCGCTCCTGGCAGCTACAATATCACCGTAACAAATGCCAATGGTTGTAGTAATACGGATCAGTTTGATGTAACGCAAGACATCTTACCTCCTGTTGCAAACGCGGGGCCAGACATTGTGCTCACTTGTCTCACTACCTCAGTTAGCCTCAACGGTAGTGGAAGCTCCACTGGTGCCATGTTTTCGTATGTATGGACGGGGCCAGGCATCGTTAATGGCCCATTCACCTTGAATCCCATAATTAATCAGCCTGGTGTTTACATACTAATCGTCACCAACACTCAAAATGGCTGTACCGCCACCGATCAGGTTGTCGTAACCGGTAATTTTGCGCCACCAATCATCACCGTGCTATCGCAAATCGGCATACCCTGCGTTGGCGGCAGCATTACCATGCCCGTTTCGGTATCTGGTGCGCCCAACACGACATTTCTTTGGTTGGGGCCAAACAACTTCACTTCCAGTATTGAATCCCCGACAACTGCTGTTGCAGGCGTGTACACCCTCGTAGCAACCAATACCCTTAACGGTTGTACTGCTTCCAAACAGATAACTGTTTACTCAGGCCCCGCCATTCCGCCGCAGAATTTCACGGTTACAGACCTTTCTTGTGCTGCTGGCAGTACGGGGGGGATTGATTTAGATCCAAATTTCGGCACAGGGCCTTACACTTTTGCCTGGTCGAACGGTGCTACCACGGAAGACCTCAGCAACCTTAATGCTGGTACTTATACGGTCACGGTTACCGATGCGAGCAGCTGTAATTTCCAGGCTTCCGTGGTCGTCAAGCAACTGCCTTCCAACATGGTGCTTTCAACGGTAACGGTGCCAATGCTGTGTTTCGGCGGCAACAGTGGCAGCATCGACTTGACGGTAACTGGAGGCACTGCTCCGTATACCTATAACTGGAACAATAGTGTTACAACTCAAGACCTTCAAAACCTCCAAGCGGCTACATATTGTATCACGGTGACGGATGCAATCGGCTGTACTGCGAACACTTGCACTACACTCAACGCCCCCAGCCCCATCATTACCAGCTTGGTAGAACTGTCCAATACTTGCGATGCCGCTGCCATTCAAGTGAATGCCGCCGGCGGTGTTCTTCCATACACTTATTCCTGGGCGGGCAGCGCTCCACTGCCAAATGTCACCCAAAACATCATTGTCAACACATCCGACAACTATCAGGTAACGGTGACCGATGCGAATGGCTGTACCAAAATTGCTGCGATTACTGTCACCTTGGCCAATGGTGGCGCTTGCGGCTATGTTCGAGGCTCCGTGATCCAGGACGACGACAAGGATTGCATTGTTGATACTGGCGAGCCGGGTTTATCGGGTTGGCTGGTGCGCGCTGAAGGTTTGGATACCTTGTACGGCATTACCGATGCCAACGGGAAATATTTGGTCTCTGTTCCGGCAGGCACCTACAAGATGGCCGTATTGGTGCCCAATAACTTATGGCAGGTATGCCCGCTGCTGGTACTGGCCAATGTGGCCATGCAAAACGACACGGCATTTGGCGGTAACTTCCCGGTGAAAGCGGAGGTGCTATGCCCTGCGCTCAGTGTATCCATTGGTACCCAGCAACTGCGGCGTTGTTTTTCAAATAACTATTACAACCTCCACTACTGCAACGATGGCACTGCGCTCGCAGAAAACGCCTACATAGACGTGCTTTTCGATCCTTTCTTAAGCTTTGAAAGCTCCGCCATTCCCTCCCAAATCGTCGGCAACAACAAAAGGCGCTTTTTTATCGGAAACGTTGGTATTGGCGATTGCGGCAATTTCAGCATCAAGGTTTCCGTCAATTGCACTTCCGTTTTGGGGCAAGCACACTGCACCGAAGCGCATATTTTCCCCGACACGCTTTGTAATACCAACATGCTTTGGTCGGGAGCAAGCTTGGCGGTACGCAGTGTTTGCAATACCGACTCCATCCAATTTGTCATTAAAAATGTCGGCAATGGCAACATGACCAGCGCTGCCGATTACATCGTGGTGGAAGATGCCGTGATGCTCATGCAGGCTCCCGTACCGCTGCTGCAATCGGGCGATTCGATCACCCTTAAATTCCCGGCCAACGGCAGTACCTGGCGGGTTGAAGTGGATCAAGAAGTCTTTCACCCTTATCCGCAACCAGCAACCCTTTCCATTGAAGGCTGCACCACCAGCAGTTCGTTTTCAACGGGTTTTGTCAACCAATTCCCCATCAGCGACTATGGCGAATCTATTGACATTGATTGCACTGCCAACATTGGATCGTACGACCCGAACGATAAACAAGGCTACCCACTCGGTTACGGGGCGGCGCATTATGTCCGCCCCGGCACCGAGATCGAGTACCTGATCCGTTTCCAGAATACGGGTACGGATACGGCATTTACGGTGCGTATCATCGACACCTTGTCTATGTGGCTCGACCCAGCTACGGTGAAATTCGGTGCCAGCAGCCACCCATACCGTTACGATCTTTGTGGAGAAGGCATTGTACACTTGATTTTTGAAGACATCCTGCTCCCCGATTCCAATGTGAACGAAGTTGCCTCGCACGGATTTGTCAAATTTAAAGTTACCCCCCGCAGCAATGCCCTGCTGGAGTCTGTCATTGAAAATTCAGCAGCCATCTATTTCGATTTCAACGATCCGATCATCACCAACACGACATTCCATCGTCTTGGAGAAAATTTTGTAACGGTCGGATTGTGGCAACCGCGAGTCCCTGGCGCACAGGTGATCGCGAGCCCCAATCCATTTTCTGAGGAAACACTGTTGGAGGTCAAGGGCTTAAAAAACACCCGAGCACTCCGCTTGCAAGTATTTGATTTTCAAGGGCATGAGATGCGAGCAATGGAATCAGATGACGCTACATTCAGGCTGAAAAAAGGCGGTTGGCCCGCCGGCATCTATTTCTTTAAAATCACCCAACAGGGGAAAATAGTGGGCAGTGGAAAATTGATTGCGCAGTAAAATTCAGGCTAATTCAAACTGAAGGTTAATGCTTTGCTAAACAAATTAATTGCTGGAACGCTGGGGTAGCTTTGTGTCCCTTTTCCGCCAAGTGAAGGGTTTAACAGTTATATTTTCAGTTGTTTCCACAATCAATTTTACAACCATGACATACACATTATTATTTCTGAGTGAAATTGGCGGCACCGAGATCCTGCTCATCTTTCTCGTGGTCGTTTTGCTCTTCGGGGGCAAAAAAATCCCGGAGCTCATGCGCGGCCTGGGTCAAGGCATTCGAGAGTTCAACAACGCCAAGAATTCGGTGGAAGATGAGTTTCGCCAAGGCATGCGCGATGCAGACAAGAAAAAACTGGAGAACTAGTGCTTCAACCGGCGAATTTCACACCATATTCGCCGGATGTGGCACTTAGAAGGTTAATTTTGTAGCAAACAAATTAATTACAACTTAGCGGTGTAACTTTGTGCGTCTTTCTTAGTCGAAGTGACAGGTTTGAAAACTGGTGCTTCTGCCGGATTTTTTCACAATCAATTTTACAGTTATGACTAACACACTATTATTTCTCAACCAATTGGGCGGCACCGAGATCATGCTCATCTTTCTCGTGGTCGTGTTGCTGTTCGGTGGCCAAAAGATCCCTGAGCTCATGCGTGGCCTAGGTCGCGGTATCCGGGAATTCAACAGCGCCAAAAACTCGGTGGAAGATGAGTTCCGCCAAGGCATGCGCGATGCAGAAAAGAAAAAGATTGACAATTAATTTTGATTATTTCTGCTTGATATTCAATTTTTTATTAAAAAACCGCGTGACTAAAGTCACGCGGTTTTTTTTGGGTGGCACTGCGTTCACCTAGCCTTTGTGATTTCGAGCCCTGGGCGAGAACACTACACAAGCTAGTGCCGCAACCCATTTTAGCGTTAGCTGGCACCAACATTAAATAACACTAAATATCAAGAAGGGGTGTCATTCCGAGCGTAACGAGGAACCTGGGTTGCGATATGTTTTCAGGTTCCTCGCTACGCTCGGAATGACACCCCTTCTTGATATTCAGCATGGAATACAATTGGAACAACTGCTTGGTGATGATGATTGAGCCACCACCTATAAAATTTTTGTAAGATTGGGCGGGAATGGTGGTTTGGGTACATCGTGCTATACGTTCCTGCGTGGTGAAAACGCCGACGCAGGGCGGCTGGGCGGTGTGGTATAAGTAGCCACGTTGATAAACTTTGCTCGGCCGCCCTCGTTGATAAACCTCGTAGGTCTTAAACCTCAGAAACCTCCCCAAAAAACGCTGTTTTTTGGGGAGGTTTCTGAGGTTTAAGACCTACGAGGTTTTTAGCATATCAAAACGGTATGTCCTCATCATTCATCCGCGAAGCCCTTGTCACCACACTCGGCTGAAACGGCCCCGCCAAAGGCGCATTCATACCAGAAAAAGAAGGATCGTCCAGGTTGGTAAACTTGGCAAAGGTGTCGGTAAACTTCAATTTTATCGTCTCCAATGCCCCGTGACGGTGCTTGGCAATGATAAATTCGGCAATACCTTTCAAGCTTTGGCCGCTTTCATCTTCCAATATCTGGTAGTATTCCGGACGGTAAATGAAGGCCACCATGTCCGCATCTTGCTCGATGCTGTTGTGCACGATGATGTCGTTGGCCACGAAGTTGTGGGTGGCTGGGATCGTAGCATCATACACATCCGCTTCGCCAACTGGTGTGATGGACAATATTTCATCCCAGTAAATATCTGATTCCGCCAGTCGGCTGATGGGATCAAAAGGCAGCACCTCATGCAAGCGCTGCATCCGATCTCTGGAGATACCGCGTTTGAAAATCGATGAACCGCTATATTGTACCCCCAATCCAGCCTGGACTTCACGCCAGCCGATACCCGCCATTTGCTTGCATGGCTCCACGGCGAGTTTCCAAGCTTCTTTTGGGATAATATCCGTGTTTGGGTTGGGCTCAATAGCGCTTAATGCGGTCAGTAATTCAGGAATGATATTGCCCCGCTCACCGTGGCATCCGACAGTTTTCAGGAAAGCCAGCTGATTTTCACTACCACTAATATGTACTTGATACGCAGCGCGGTATCCTTTTTGGGTAGAAGCTCTCAACGTTGACATAATGCCAAGGCGCAGCAACAAGTGCTGGACTTGTTCTGCCAAAACTGGGCTGGTCGTGGCATAATAAATAGCGGCAGCGGGCTTACTTCCCAGTGATTTTTTCCAGCTAATATTGCCGTCAGTAGCCCACAAATGCCTTAAAAACAAGGCTATATACGTTTGATCACATTCGAAAAGCTGATCTGGAAGGCATTTTTCATAAGACCGCACACGCGACAAGCCCAGTGATTCATACCAGTTTGAAATGGGGTGCTTCTTCCCATGCGTCAGGTGATATGGGGATGGCAGATAAGCATGTTTCCAATTTTCTTGTGGCACCACCCTAGCTTCAATACCAAGCAGGTGCTTGGCAGCCTGCACTACTGCCTCGATATTGGCATCGTCTGCGCTGGTGTAGTGATATGGCTGCTTTGGCAGAATGCAGCCATCGCCAATAAGATGCGCCAATAGGATCAATGCTTCGCTTGATATTGGGTTTGAAGGTTCCGAAATATCAACCCTACGCGGTAAGGCGATTTTATCGCCACTTCTCAAAGCATCCAGCCGTGTCCAGCCGTGTATCTTAAAAAACGGATGGTTGGCCGTGGCCGTTATGCGTCGACCGCTCTTTGTTTTTATTTCAAAAACTGGTTTTCTGCCAGAATAGAACACATTTGAAATGGGCATGTCCGACAACTTCAAATCACCGGATAAGGAATGGGTGTCAAACCAGGTCCGATCCTGCTTTTCAGCTAAATCCCTGATTTTAAATCGCTTGCCCGATTTGGCATCCGTGATGAGCGTATCGCCCAGCAGGCAGCCCGACTCACGCAAGTCACTCAACTGCGGCCGCTTGCTCCCACCCCGCGTTTCCACCGCTCGGCTCAACTGCGACAGCGCTATTACCGGCACGCTTATTTCCTTTGCCAAACTTTTCAATGCACGAGAAATACTCGCAATTTCTTGTTCACGGTTGCCGCCTTTGCCCTCCGTCGCACCCGTCATCAACTGCAAGTAATCGATGATAACCAATTGAATATCGTGCTGTTGCTTCAAACGTCGACACTTGGCCCGCAATTCGAAAATATTGATGGCAGGGGTATCGTCAATAAAGATGGGTACCGCATTGAGGCGCTCCACGGTGGTTTGCAGTTGCTGCCATTCGTAGTCTTCCAGCTTTCCATTGCGCATTTTGGAACCCGCTATTTCAGATTCCATGGAAATGAGGCGTTGTACCAGTTGGGTGCTGGCCATTTCCAATGAAAACATGGCGACGCCTTTTCCAAAATCGCGCGCGGCGTTGAGGCAAATAGCCAATACCAGGGAGGTTTTACCCATACCGGGGCGCGCCGCTATAATGACCAAATCGGAAGGCTGCCAGCCGGAAGTTAGTCGATCGAGTTCGGTAAAGCCGCTGGGAACACCCGTGAGGCCATCTTCTTTACCCGTAAGGGCTTCTATTTGCTTCAACACCTTATTGCTAAGGGCGCCCATGCTCTCGTAGCTGCGACTGAGGTTGTTCTGAGTTATGGAAAAAAGCCCTTTTTCAGCTTCGTCGAGCAGGGTAAACACGTCGGTCGTATCTTCGTAGGCATCCCGGATGGTCGCGGTGCTGACGTTGATCAGTTCTCGCTGAATATGTTTCTGGGCAATGATGCGCGCATGGTACTCAATGTTTGCGGCTGAAGCAACACGGTGTGTAAGCTCCACGAGATAATACCCGCCGCCTGCTTTTTCGAGTTCTCCCGATTTTTTCAGCTCTTCAGTTAGGGTGAGCAAATCTACCGGGTTGCTGCGCTCAAACAGCCGGATGACCGCTTTGTAAATGAGCTGGTGCGCCTCCGTGTAAAAGCTTTCGGCGCGCAAAATATCCATCACCAATGGCAAGGCATCTCGATCGAGCATAAGCGCACCGAGCACCGCTTCTTCAAGGGGAACTGCTTGGGGCTGCACCTTTCCGAATACATAATTGGAAAGGCCGTCGTTGCCGGAAGTATTGCGGCGTTTGCCGCGGTCTCCCGACTGTTGGTTTTGTTGGCTATTGCCTGATTCTGCCATTTCTGCTATTTTTTCTGCTTTTTCACCCTTGAAGAAGGACAAACTTAAAATTCAGGCGGGTTAAATTCTATTTTCAAACATTAAGTATGGGGTATTTCTGTGGAGAACTCCATCGATTCTTGTGGATAACCCCCAAAACAAGCGTATTTACCAACACCCCTACAAGGTTATCAACATTCAATTTATCTGATTTTTCAGGCACTTAGGTAGTTGATAAGCACGCTGTTATGTTAAATTTATGTAAAATTTTGCAGAATTGTCAGGCTTCAAAAGCTCGGGCCAAAATCTATTTCTTAACAGTGCAAAAGTATTTTAGTGCCCTGTTCTGGCTGCCAAAGTTAACAGTTTTTGTTTAAAAAACGATTCCTGAATTACTCGTTTTTCAAAACTTTTTGATTTTGAATGACTTAGACGCGTTTGAGAGAAAACTTCTTAGTTTTCACCCGTTCCTGAGCCCGCTACGAACCAATATGCGTTCAATTTACACAGGCCGTTGATACTTAAATCGGGAAATAAACAGCGCGACCACAACAGCAACGCACGCGCTTAGACCAAACATCCAGCCTGCGCCAAAGTTGTACCAGATAATTCCGGCGAAAGTGCTTGCCAGCATGGTACAAATACTCTGGAATGCCGTGTAGGTTCCGATGGCCGTTGCGGTGTGTGCTTTGTCGCTCAGGTTGGTGATCCAGGCTTTGGCGACACCTTCCGTCGCTGCCGCATATACGCCGTACAAAAAGAACAAGCCAGCAAACGCTATCCAGCCTTCTGCAAACGCCATTCCTGCATACACTGCCGCAAACAAAAACATACCGGCAACGAATACGCGCTTCATGCCAAACTTGTCGGCCAGTATGCCCATTGGATAGGCAGCCAGCGCATACACCAGGTTGTAAAAAATATATATGCCGATGACCGTGGTATCTGTTTGACCTGCATCCTTTATTTTTAGGAGGAGAAAGACATCCGAACTATTGAACAGCGTAAAAACCAACAAAGCTCCCACCAATTGCCGGTATTGGGCAGGACTTTCTGGCCAGTACCGGAGAAAGCTCCAAAAGCCCGGTTTGGAAACGCTTTCTGTTTTTACCCGCTTCGTTTCCCGGATCAACAGGGTGAAAACTATCGCCAGCAAGCCCGGGAAAAAAGCCAGTATAAACATGGTAGCATAAGCACCAGGGTTATAATGCAGGTAAACAAGTGCCAACACCGGCCCCAACACTGCACCAAGCGTATCCAAAGCGCGATGAAACCCAAATACCCTGGCCTTAGTCGCCGGAGTGGCTTCGTCCGACAGCAAGGCATCTCGTGCACCTGTGCGGATGCCCTTGCCCAGGCGATCGGTGCTGCGGGCGAAAAATATCCAAAGCGGGTGCATAAAAACTGCCATCATGGGCTTTGAAATGGCACTCAGTGCGTAACCAATTTGCACAAATGGCACCCGACGCGCCTTGGCATCACTGAGCTTGCCAAAGTAACCCTTGCTCAAGCCGGCCACTGCCTCCGCCACACCTTCTAATATCCCGATCACAATGATGGAGAAACCGATGCTTTTCAGGTACACGGGCATGATAGGGTACAACATTTCGCTTGCCACATCTGTAAACATGCTGACAATGGAAAGTACCCAAACATTGCGGGTGATGATTTTTGCTTTGGTTGGATGTGACATGGACGTGATCTGGATCATTGTTGCGCATACTTCGGAATCGAAATATGTAAAACAAAAAAACGCAACTTTCTGATTATCAGAAAATTACGTTTATAATGTTGGGTCACAAGGGCTCGAACCCTGAATAACAGAACCAAAATCTGCTGTGTTACCATTACACCATGACCCAATAGTGCCTCAAAAGCGGGTGCAAAATTAGTTTGAATTTTTAAACTGACAAAGCCTCAGGCAAATTTTTATTTTTACTGTTGCCGATACCAATACTGCGTGCGGTAAAAAGGCCCAATATATCCACGTACAACCAGCGTATTTGGATCGCCTTCTTTGAGCCAGATTTTGCAGCTGTACCACTTGCCTTTTTCGGGATCCAAAATATCGCCTGATTGATAAAAGCCTTCCTCTTTCTGCATGTCGGTCAGCACAATCATCCCCAAAATCGGTTGGTTTTTGCGCTCACCTGGGCATTTATCGCATAATAATCTGTCCGATGCCGACTTCAATAGCTTAACAACTTTGCCGTAAAGTTTGTTCCCCGATTCGAACAATTCGAGGTGGCTTTTGGCTTCACCTGTTTCGTCGTCTATTGTTTTCCAGACGCCAATAACCGTTTGAGTGTTTGCCGTTGACACCAGCAAAGCGAAAAGAAGCAGAAGGATGCAATATTTTTTCATTTGCAATAGGTTGAGCTGAATCTACATCGCTAAAAAGCCTTGCCGCATGTACAAAACATCTGGTAAGGCTTTTTAAATTTTGTTGAAAGCGGTCGCGTTGAAACGGAGGACGTTTACGTTACGCCTTAGTAGTCGTTTCCTTCTCTGCCAGGTTCTTCATGACAGTTTTCAACTTTTTTAACTTTGGGCGGCTTTTGCCATGTGATCCACGACTGATTTTGCCACGCTTTGATCTGAAATCTCCTTTACCCATGATGCGGTATTGTAATTTTTATGGTGAATTTTTTAATAACGGATTGCAAAAGTAATGCGTTTTGGGGAAACCATACATCTTGTCGCAAAAAAACGGCTCCGGGAATAATCCCAAAGCCGTTGAGGAGTCTGAGGGGGACAAATATTTATTGCTTGTCCAGGCGGATTTCTTGGATGCTGATACTAGCGCCTTCTACTTTAAGGTACAGGTAAACGCGAAAATTGCCGGTGGTAGCAGAAAGGTTGCCGATACAATATTGATCGCTGTTTTCGCGGCTGGTACCTTTGTGTACTTGGCTGAAAGACTTTGTTTTGTTGGTATCGAAGAAAGAACGGAGTACCTCTGTGGCTTTCGCCTTGGAATAGACCTGTTCCTTATCCTGGATGGAGATTTCAACATTGTCGGCAAAATACTTGGACAAGGTTTCAATATCTCCGGCATTCAGGGCCGCTGAAATGGCTTCAAGCCCAGGGTTGCCCTGGTTGGCAAAAGCAAACGCGGGTGATAGCAGGAGAACAAAAAGCAGATTTTTCATCAGTGAGCAGGTTTTGTTTGCGCCCCGAAACTCGGAGCAGTTTGTATTTAATACGGTACAATACCAACTAAGTAACTCCAAAAAAACAGTTGTAGTGTAAACGCAAAGTTAAATAACCTAAACGTCTTGCTCAAAGTACTGATTGTTAAAGTTTTACAGCTTTAACAATTGCTGCCCCCCCGGGCCCCTGCAGCTGTAAATAATAAACGCCAGGCGACCAGGAAGCTGCCGGCAATTCAATGGTCGCACCCATTTCTGGCAACGAAAGCTCGTTTTCCCAAATCATTTTTGCGCCATTGTCAAAAGCCCTTAGCCTGTAATTTCCTGATGGCAGCTGCCCAATTTTCAGGCGGGCGTTTTCCAGTATTGGGCTTGGGAATATTGACATCGGTACAACAATATTGACAGCTTCATTAGCCGCTGTAGTGCCAAACTCTGTTAATTTCAAAGCGCTGAATCCGGAACCATCGCCACCAGTGCCGCCGTTTCCATTCACCCCATTGCCTGAGGAATAGAAGGTAACGCTGCCCGTGCCCGTTGCAGGAGCCGTCCATTTCACGTTAAAGGTATTGGCGGTAGAAATATTGTCGTGCTCAGCATAGGTGCGGCCGTTGGTAATGGTCGCAATTTTGTAGTTGTTGGGGTTCATGTCGGAAAATCCATCCAAATCCGTATTGCCCGCATCCTTTAAGGCGATCATCTGGAAACCATAGCCAGTGAGGCCAGTTCCAGAAGCCGTGATTTTTACCTGTGCGGTGTACTGCTGCCCTGGGCGGTATTGTGTGACCGGAATATTGTCCACATCAAAAACCGAAATAGCTAAACTGGCAGTAATTGGGCCCTGATTATGGCAGTTTATACAGGTTGTAGGCTGATTCATGGAAGTTTCATCGCCAGGAGCGCCCGTATTTCCCCGGTTGGCCGAGGACGCGCGGCCGTTTTTGTTGCCCATGGAAAGGAGTACGATCAAGCTGAGGAAGAGAGTTGAGACGACTAAACGCATATTTCTGATGAGATAATTTGATAATGAGATAATTTGATAATGCAGGCGCGTGGGGAAACAATTGGACAGTTATTTACGCCAAAGGTTGAAGAAGGTGGCCAAATAAAAGGGGAAATTTAGGCAAATGTCTGTTTTAGTCAATCGGCTTCTCTGTTAGTTCCATGCCGGGCGGCCAATCGAGGGTGGCAGCTTCTTCAGTGCTTACTTTCCAAATACTGGCTTTGATGGCCAATAAAGTGTCGACTGCCTCACTTTGGCGGATGCCCACTTCGATCATACCCCTGTTGCCGAATTCCTCTTGGCGGATTTCAATGTTCATGGATTTCAAGGTGTGCATTATCTCGGGCATGATGGCGTAGTCGAAATCGAACCTGAACGAGTTTTTGACGATCACTTCCACGATTTCAGCTTGTTTCAGGGCTTCAGCGGCCGTTTCGCGGTAGGCGTTTATGAGTCCGGAAGTACCCAGCAGCACGCCGCCGAAATAGCGCACCACCACCACCACCACATCCTTCAGTTCTAGAGAATCGATCTGTCCCAGTATCGGCCGACCGGCGGTGCCGCTGGGCTCACCGTCGTCATTGGCGCGGAAGCGCTGGCCATCGAGGCCGAGCCGCCAGGCAAAACAATGGTGCCGAGCCTTGAAATGTTCTTTTCGAATGCCTTCCAGAAATGCCAATGCCTCCTCCTCGCTGCGCACGGGGCTGGCGTAGGCGAAGAACTTGCTGCCCCGGTCTTTGAATTCGCCAGTGCTGGGCGCGGAGATGGTAAGGTAGGCGTCGATCATTTATTGGGTGAATGTAGGACGCAATAGTACGGGAAATGTGGGGGACTGGGGGGAACACGGATCGAACGGATTAGACGGATTAAAACAGATTTAAGGGTGCGTACTCAAAAATCCGTTTTCAATCCGTCTGATCCGTTCAATCCGTGTTCCATTGGAGTTTGGTGCGCTGTTTGTCGGGTCTGGGGTCATAAAATAAGCAACCCTGGCTTACTGCTCCCTCACTCTTTCAAAAATTTACCAGAATACAACTTGCCAGAAACCGTCGTTACAAACACGCAATACATGCCTTTGGGAAACGATGACACATCCAGCCGCACACCGTTAGCGATACTGGTTCGCTGGATT
>Ga0209390_10003313_pt1 | contig 26358 bp, 22 predicted proteins | sample BON01_FD_187212 | JGI IMG/M metagenome (GOLD analysis project Ga0209390, IMG submission 187212) | Freshwater microbial communities from Lake Bonney liftoff mats and glacier meltwater in Antarctica - BON-01 (SPAdes) (version 2) | ecosystem: Environmental > Aquatic > Freshwater > Ice > Glacier...
TTCCGCACTCTACAACCTGCTCTGCAAAATCGATCCCCACGGCTTTGCCGCTGCGCTCAACGGCTGGCTCTCCGCCCCTCACGGCACCCTCCCGCGCGGGCTGGCCATCGACGGCAAATACGTGCGCAACCTCGTGCTCACCCTCTGCTTGAGCGAGCACGAGAGCGGTGCTCCCTGATTAACGGAAAATCAATCAAATGAAAAGACCGTGCCCCCCCCCCGGCTGACAAGTTTTTTCTTCATCGACGCCTTTCCAGAAGATGGTAAGGGTTGATTTTATGCCACAACCTACCTTTCTCAGCATCAGTGAACAGGTCGCAGAACACCTGAGCGGAGAGATTTTGAGCGGGTGTTGGGGCGAGACGATCCCGGGTCTGCCGACCCTCGCCGCGAAGCTGGGCGTGAACTTCAAGACGGTGGAAGTCGCCCTCGATCTGTTGGAAAACCAGGGCTTGCTGCTGGGGCAGGGGACGGGACGGCCACGCCGCATCGTGCTTCCGGCGGGCATGTCCCGCCCTTACTGCGGGTGGCGATCCTGGATTACGGGCCACGGCATGAGGCGGACGGCAGCGTAAACGAACTCTATCATCAACTGAGCGAGGCGGGGCATACGCCCTTTTTCCCCCCAAAATGCCTGACCGCGTTGGGGATGGACGTGGAACGGATCGCCCGGATGGTGAAACGGACCCCGGCAGACTCCTGGGTGGTCATTGCTGGTTCTTACGAGGTGCTGGCATGGTTCGCGGAGCAAGAGATCCCGGTTTTCGCCCTCTACGGGCGCCACTCCAGCTTTCCCATTGCCGCCATGAGACCGGACAAAGTCCCCGCCATTGCCACAGCCACCCGGCGGCTGATTGAGCTCGGCCATCGCCGGATTTCGTTCTTGTGCCATCGGCCAGACCGGCTGCCGCAGCCGGGGAGAACCGCGCAGGCTTTCCTCGATGAACTCGAAGCAGCCGGTATCGAGCCCACCGCCTTCAACCTTCCCGATTGGGAGGCGAGCATGGAGGGTTTCACCGAGCAGCTCGACTCGATGTTCCGCCACACACCGCCAACCGCGCTGATCCTTGGCGAGGCGTTCCTCTACAACGCGGCGCTCCACTTCCTCGCCGCCCGCGGCTTACGGGTGCCGGAGGAGGTGTCATTGGTCTGCACCGATGCGGACCCGAACTTCCGCTGGTGCCAGCCCTCTGTCGCCCACATCCGCTGGGACTACCGCCCGGTGATCCGCCGCATCGTGCAGTGGTCAAACAACGTGGCGCGGGGAAAGGACGACCGCCGCAAGACGCTGACCAAGGCGGAATTTGTCGAGGGAGGTACGGTGGGGAGAGCGCCTGCGTCGCGGTAAGCAGGGGGGATGGGTTAGGGGTCTAAGGTCAAACTTGGGATGTGTGCTCGGGTTCCGTCGTCGCTGTGCTTTGCCGGGACTAGTGCTGGGAAGCAGAATGCAGCCACTCCTTGGCGGCTGGCTCATGACCCCTGATCTCTGCGATGTGGACACTGGGGTTGTGCAGGCGCTCGGCGAGACGCCTCTCCCTGCTCCCTAAGGTCGGGACCCGAACCTCTGGCCGGTATGATACAGAAATAACGAGCTCCGCAACTCTCTCTAACCGACATCCTTGAACTTGATTCCGGCGCGAAATCGTCCAAAGTCTCTTCGCATATATGAAATACGTTCTTCTCCTAACTAGCTCACTGCTCCTTGCTTCTTGCTTTAACAGCGCTCCTCCGGGCTCGGATTACCTTGCTGGAATCGGCGGCTCCATTCATCAGCAGGCCTCTGGCAGTCCACACCATCCGGATCCCGCCGTCCCGGATGATGTCTCCTACTGGGAAGGCGACGGGATCAGCGGCAGCCCTTTGATCAAGATCAACCGCTCGGAACAAAAAGCCTTTTTTTACAAGAGCGGAACCCTTGTAGGCGTCTCGCGGATCTCATCGGGAAAAGAAGACACCGGAACTCCCGCTGGCAGATACAAGATCACCCAAAAGAGCAAAGACCACAAATCCTCTGCCTATGGCGTCATCAAGGAGAAAGCCACCGGCCAGGTGGTCAATGACAATGCTGACAACCGCATCGACAAGGTCAAACCCGGCCAGATCTTCTATAACGCGCCCATGCCGAATTTCATGCGCTTCAATGCCGGGATCGGAATGCATACCGGATACCTCCCAGGCTACGCTGCATCTCACGGCTGCGTTCGCATGCCTCACCACATGTCCACCAAGTTCTTTGATAACGTCCAGGTCGGAACTCCCGTCATCGTGGAGTAAAACTTGCCGAGGAAAGCGCCCGACACCTTTGACGGACGAGTTTCCGAACCGAACCCTTCGCGAAACATAACCGGCGGAGCCTTGCGCATCGTGTCAGCAGGTGGTGACTCATTTTTAGTTGGCTTGGCGGATACAATCCGCCGCCACGATCCTCGTAAGATGGCTTTTCTCCACCCGATCCGACACCAAGCGAGCCGGATCCCTCCTGCCCACTTTCTTTTTTAAGATCATCGCCCTTGGCATCGACTCAGCACTCCACCGGCTTACCTGTCTTGGCGGATTCGTAAAGCGCATCGATGATCAGCATCAGTTTGTGCGCTTGGTCGGGGGTGTTGAGCGGTTCGGCCGAGCCATTGATCGTGTTGATGAAGTTTGACGCCGAATGGATGCGGCCCATATCCTCACATTCCTCGACGATGATCGTGCGGTCGACGCTGTTACCGTTCTCTTGGACGTAGAGTTCGCAGGTATCGACCGCCGTCTCGTCCAAACCGTCGCGACCAAACAGACGCTCGATTTTTCCGCCGGCCTTGGTGCCTTGGAAAACGACCGAAACTTCCTCACGTTTCACCATTTCCGCCCAGGAAACCTGAAGACTCAGCACCTGCCCGCTTTTGAAACGGACGAAGCCATGCGCCGCGCACTCGACATCCGTGGTGCCACCTTCTTTGTCCGGGATGCCCCACGGCCCTTTAAAACCTGGATCGGTGCTATGGGTATCGAAAGTATTCGCCAGCACGTGGGCCGGCTCCGGATAGCCCATCAGATACAAAGAGAGATCGATCATGTGCAGCAGGTCGATGGTTGCCCCACCGCCGGCCATCGCCTTGGTCGTGAACCAGCCGCCGAAACCGGGAATTCCCGTCCGGCGTATCCATTTTGCCTGGGCGGAGTTGATTCTGCCAACCGTCCCGTCATCGATGTATTTTTTCATCGCCTGAGACTCGGGACGGGCGCGGTTGTTGAAGTTGAACATCAGCTTTTTGCCGGTCTCCTCGGCTACCTTGATCATCTCTTCCACTTCTCCGGCATTGATACCCGGTGGTTTTTCACAGAACACATGCTTGCCCGCTCTCAGGCACTGAATGGCAAGTGGCGCGTGGAATTTGTTTGGCACGATGATACTGACCGCGTCCAACTCCGGAGCTTCCTCCAGCATCTTTTCGACCGAATCGAAAACCTTGGGAATCCCCCACTCTTTCGCAGCGTTTTGCGCAGCGGCGATAGCCGGATCGGCCACTGCAACCATTTCCGCTCCTGCGGCCCGAAAGCCTTCCGCATGGTATTTCACCATCCATCCGGCACCGATTACTCCTACTTTGACTGACATCTGGTTACGGGTGTTATTGATTGGATTTGTCGAAGGCAGCGTCAAAGGCGACGTTGGAGCTGGGAAAATCGACGGCGCGAACGAAGGCCGCAGCCTCGGCCCCGCCATGCACCCGGTCCATGCGGATGTCTTCCCATTCGACGGAGAGTGGTCCGGCGTATTTGATATCGTTGAGCGCGACGATGATGTCCTCGAACTCGATATCACCGTGACCTAGCGAGCGGAAATCCCAGAAACGCCGTGGATCGCCGAAATCCGTGCTCCCGCCGAAGACACCGACCGAGCCATCACCATGACCCCACCAAGCATCCTTCATGTGGACGTGGAAGATACGGCTGCCGAGCTCGCGGATGAATTTCACGTAGTCCACTCCTTGATAACCGAGGTGGGACGGATCGTAGTTGAATCCGAAACGCTTGTGGTTCTTGACCGCTTTTAAGGCGCGCTGTGCGGTGACGATGTCGAACGCGATTTCGGTCGGATGGACTTCGAGGCCGAAATTCACGTTCACCTTGTCAAAAGCATCGAGGATGGGGATGAAACGCTTTGCAAAATCTTCGAAGCCCTTGTCGTAGAAATCCTGGCTGGTGGGCGGGAATGCATAAAGCGCATGCCAGATCGAGGAACCGGTGAAACCGTTTACGACTGCTGGGAAATCGTCATTGTGCTTACGGCCCGGCTTGGCATCGATGAACTTCCGACATGCCTTGCCGGTCTTAATCATCTGCTTCGCAGCGCGCTTGCGGACTCCCTCGGGGTCACCGTTGCCCCAAACGTCCGGGGAAAGAATGGCCTGGTGGCGGGCGTCGATATTGTCACAGATTGCCTGGCCTACGAGGTGGTTGGAAATCGAGTAGCACGTCAGGCCGTGCTCAGAGAGGAGTTCCCATTTCTCCTTCACATAGCTCTTTGCGGACATCGCCTTATCGACATCAAAATGGTCGCCCCAGCAGGCAAGCTCGAGGCCGTCATATCCCATTTCCGCAGCGAGCGGCGCGAGTTTTTCAAGTGGAAGATCGGCCCACTGGCCTGTAAAAAGTGTAACTGGACGTGACATAGTTTCGAATGGTTGGATTTAGATTTCAATGATGATGATGGCTGGACCCACCCGCCCGGGGAAAGAAAAAACCAAAAAAACCTCCAGTGATTGCTATCAATCTTCGACCGCCATTTTCTCCAACCAGATTCTCCTAACTGCGCTGAACAGCGGATGTTCCTCGTAACTCTTTCCTTGGAACCGAGAAACCCACACAGGGCCTTTAACAGAAGAGGTGAGAAAGATTCCCTCAGCCTTTTTCACATCATTTTTGTTAAGCGGTTTCTCAACGCAGCGGATATCGTGTTGGCTGGCGAGTTTCAGCACCAGCTCACGCGTCACTCCGGCGAGGCATCCGCTGTCCAGACCTGGCGTTTGAAGCTTCCCTCCGCGGATCAGGAAAACATTTGCCATCGCCGCCTCGCAAAGTTCATCCGAGGTGTTGTAGAAAAGCATTTCCTCAAAGCCTTCACGTCGCGCCATATCCATGGCGATCAGATGCTCAGCGTAGTTTCCGACTTTCAGTCCGCGCAACACGCTCTCTTTGTCACGCCTCCACGGTGCGACCGTCATGCTGATATCGCTCACCGTCTTATTCACCGGGGAAGCGGTCATCCACGCCCATGCTTTCCCGGTATCGGTCTTGTTCAACGGCCCCTGACCAAGACTCACCGCGAAACGAATCCGTGCCATGCCTTGCTCTAAACCATTCCTTTCCACCAAAGCAACCATCGCCTGCCTAAGACCTTCCAGAGAGAGTTCCACACTGTTCACCCCAAGCCGTTCCAAACCGCTGATTAAACGAGCCAGATGCTCTCGCACAAGCCGGGGCTGTCCTTTGACCGCCAGCAGCGTTTCAAAAAAACTCAAGCCATGGCAAAGCCCTCTATCAAAAGGTGAAACCATGAATTCCCTTTCTTCCACAAATTTCCCGTCGCACCAAACCACTGCCATGTAGCAATTAGAGAGCGTCTGACCGACATATCAAGAGCAGATAAGGTAGCTCTGGTGGAGTTGCTGAAAATATCAGACTTGCCGGTAGTTACAAGGGTCCAAACCCCTCTCCCGTGGCTGGCTAAAACCTACGTTACGGGCAAAAAAGGAGCGGCTCGACCGATTATCCCCGGGAAAAACCCAAAAACCCAAAGGGACGCTCAGTCGAGCCGCCTTGTCTTGCGACAACGGGAAAGAATCACAGTTCTGAGTTTCCGTCAATAGGTTTCTGACACTTTTTCGAAAAAAAATTAACCCCCTTAAGCTGAGGAGAAAACTCACCACCTGATGGCAGCGGCAGCCCAAGTCAGGCCAGCTCCGAAAACCACCAGAACAATGTTATCCCCGCGCTTGAAGGCTCCGGTCCGGTTCGCCTCATCGAGCGCAATGGCGACTGCCGCTGCTGAAGTGTTCCCGTATTTATCGAGGTTGATGAATACCCTTCCTTCTGGCACTGAGAGGCGATCCGCGATCGCGTCGATGATGCGCAGGTTCGCCTGATGCGGAATCACGCACGCGATATCTTCCGGCTGGAGCCCCGCTCTCGCGATGACATTTTCTGCAGCCTCTTTCATCCGGTTGACCGCGTGTTTGAAAACTTCTTTTCCCTGCATCGCAAGCGTCGCTAGGTGACTGCCAACATTAGATTCCGTGATCGGACACGCGGAACCACCGCCCGGAATATTGAGGAGATGGGTCAGGTTTCCATCGGTTCCCATTTCCGTCGCAAGAATCGCGCCCTCGCCCGGTTTCGAGCGCCGCAATACCGCCGCCCCTGCACCGTCACCGAACAACACACAGGTGGTCCGGTCCTCCCAGTTTATAAAGGCAGACAATTTCTCCGCGCCGATGATCAATGCGTTATCGAAGGCACCATCGGAAATCATCCGCTTACTGATCTTCATCGCGTAGAGAAAACCCGAACAGGCCGCCGAAATATCAAATGCGACCGCGTTCTTCGCTCCGATCTGCTGCTGCACATAACACGCCGTCGCGGGCGTCAAAGTGTCAGGAGTGATCGTGGCGACAATAATCAGTTGCACCTCGGAGGCATCCAGGCCCGCTTGCTCAAGGGCTTTCCGCGCAGCCGCACTGGCCATGTGAGAAGTGTGCTCGCCCTCGGCCGCAACCCGCCGTTCTCGAATCCCCGTGCGCGAAAAAATCCATTCATCGCTGGTGTCGACCCGTTTCGCGAGATCAGCGTTGGTTACAATTTTTTCCGGCACATAGTGGCCAGTTCCCGCAATACATACCTCAAAATTCGTCGCCGACCCACTCATGTGTGAAGAGGCTGGATTTGGAAGTGCTTACAAACAAGCGCGAATTTCACCTTTACCTCCGGATTACTCGCGCACTGGCGGCAAATTCGCTCGGAAATGCTTTTTCGAAAAAGCAATCTTCGCGGCCAAATCCGCAGCCGGATTTCTTTGATGCTCCGCAACAATCGGCTCCAAGCGCTTGAGCAAGCCGATGCCGTTGGCCATCTGAATCGCCAATCCGGGTCGTGCGTTCACTTCGATCATAAGCGGACCGAGGGTCCTATCGATCATAAGATCCACCCCGAGATAGCCCAGTCCGGTCATTTCCTGACAAGTCACCGCCATGTGAAGAATCGTATCCCATTCCGGGATTTGCACACCCACAAGACCTATCCCCAAATCGGGATGGTGCGTCACCGGTCTCCCGTGGTGGATCGCATGGACTGATATGCCCGTCGCTATATCGATCCCGATTCCCAACGCGCCCTGATGAAGGTTCGAGCGACCATCGCTTTCCTTGGTCGAGGCCCGCAACATCGCCATCACAGGATAACCGTGCAGCATCACGACGCGGACGTCGGGAGCGCCTTGGAAGCTTAAGGCCGTCAGCAGCTCCAATGGCTGCACGCGGTATTCGATCAATGCGTAATCCCGTTTCCCGCCAAGGCTGAAGAGTCCCGCGAGGATATTGGAAACGTGGTTCTTCACATCACCCGGTGTCACTTCCGCACCACTGGGTTTTACGAAATTTTTCCCCACCCGCTTGTCGATCACCATGATCCCCTTGCCTCCTGATCCACGAGTCGGCTTGATGACAAAAGCCTCTCTGCCATTGAGAAGCTTCTCAACGCGATTCGCATCGTGTGGAGTCCGCAACACACCGTAAGTCTCCGCGACAGTCATACCTTCCGCCTCGGCTAGCGCCTTGGTCCGCAGCTTGTTATCCACCAGTTCGTATAGGCGACGCGGATTATTGGGCAGCAGGTAACGCGCGTTACGCATATTGATACCTACCACGCCTAGCTCGCGCAGTTCCCCCGGAGTTCGGAACCAACGATGCCACCAACGGCTCCGCGCAGCATCTTCCTCCTTGGGATTTTCCTCAGGCATTGGAGAAGGTCTTAAATCGAATCAACTCAGAGAGGCGATAGCCAGTGTAGCGGCCGACAAGCAAAATTCCAGCGAGCAGGACCAGCAGCAGTTCCGGGAAATAGAATGCCCAATACTGAATCTGAGAGATCTTCATGAAATAATAGGCGCAGATTGCCACAAGCATCGATCCGGATACTTGGACGATCGCGCTGCGTTTCCCCTCCTCTTCCCAGATCAGCGACATCCGCTCCAAGGTCCAGGCGATGATGATCAACGGGAAGAGCGTGATCTTGATCCCCACGCTGAAGCCGAGTTGATAGCTGACCACACCCATCAGCATCATCAGCAAGGTCACAATTACCACGCAGGCTGCGACGCGGGGTACCACCAACAAGTTCATCCGAGAAAGCAGGAACCGGAACCAAAGCCCCGCGCCCACTAGAAACGTGAACATTAAAATGGCTTTCAAGGGTTCGATCTCCAAAAGCGCCAACGCCAAAAGCACCGGCATGAACGTCCCCAGCGTCGGGATACCGATGATATTTCTCATCAGCACCACCACGAACGCACCCAGAGGAATAAGCACGATGTATCGGAATACCGCCCGCTCCGAGACCGGCAGCCCGAGAATCGTCGAGACAAGGAAAGGCGAATTACGCAGATCCGTTAGGCGTGAAAGTGGAATTCTATCCTTCACCGCGGTGAAGGTCACTTTCGAATTCTCAACGCCGCCGCTGACTTCAAGCAGCGGCCCACCTCCGCGATGCCAGACAAACACATCCCGCCCGTCGAGAACCTTTGAAGGCTCCTGCGGATCACGAACCTTCCATGCCGCTCCATCAAAGTATTCCAACAAGGGCAGCGGCTGCTGGCCGACCAACTCGTCGTTGAGTTTCACCCCGTAAGCGAGTCTCGCCGGCACCCCGGCCATCCCGAGAAAATCGATTCCCATCGTGATTTTCGGAAACGCCAAGCTCTCCTTTTCGTAATGGCGCTTAACGAGAACGTATTCCTGCGAGGCATCAGAGCTATTGATCTGCTTGAAAAATGTTACGAACAACGCATCTGGATCCTCTGAAAGCCCCTTTGCGCCCTCAACGATACTCCGGGCCGCCGTGCCCAGTGATCCTGGGAGATTTGGCACCTCCAAGGCAATCGGTTCTCCGATTGGCGATATCGCCTCACCCCCGCTAACAGGACCTTCCTTGAAGCGCACCCGATAATACAAGGCCTGCCCTTCCTCCCGCTTCGGAGATGACCAGATCGCGGTGGATTCACCGAGTTCCTCCTCCACGTCATAATGATACCCTAGCGAGCCAGATTCCTGACCGGCGTTCTGATCGTTTGCTTTGGATGGTAGAGCAAGCCGTGCCTTCACATCACGGCCGGTAGCCAGAAATGAAATTTTCGCCTCCACCAGCCATTCATCAACCCGCTGATCCTGCCAGAACGGAACCCCGAGTTTCTGTGACTTGTAGGCGGCGAGTCCACCACCTAAGGCACACAGCAGGACCACTGTGGTAATTAGTTTTGCTTGGGCACTCATATAAAACGCTCCTAACACACGCCTCAGCGCATAATCTTATCATCGGCGAGATTCGTCCGTGAAGGATCGATCCATCCCAGTTCCCGAATCGCCATCCGACCGATCAGCACCGGGGAAAGCATATTGGAGCGATTGTTGAGCGTGAAATCTCCGCGTAGTTTCCTATCGCCGATTTTGAAAGCGAGTTTCACCACCTCCCGGGTTTCCGATTCACCACCCGGCTCCTTGATCCTCGCGATCCGCACCAACGGGGCCTCCAGCTGCACCCTCGGCGAATTCTTCTTGCGCGGCTCGGTCACAGTGAACCGAACCCACTTTTTTCCGTCTCTTTCGAAAAGTTCCTTCTCCTCCGCATGAATCGAGCTGGTGTAAGCACCTGTATCGAGTTTCGCATTAAACGGTTTCTCCAGCCCATCGATCAGGATCTTTTCCCTCCAACCGTAAATCTGCACCGGATCCGGCGAAACCGGCAGGGCCTTCGCCGCAGCTACCGCATCCGCATCCGCTTCCTCGGCAGCCGTTTCCTCGTCGATTTCGACTTCATCTTTCTTGCTTTTTTCTTCCACTCCTTCTTTGGGCTCTTCGCCATCTGTTTGCTGCTTGTCGGCACTCTCCTTTATGCTCTCAGGAGCCTTCTCCTTTTCGGAATCCGCAGCCATGGCGGGAGTGAAACCGATGACAATCAGAAACAGCAGCAATTGAAAACGGATTTGGGATATTTGTGGGAAAGACATTGCGAGGAGAGGATTATCACTCGCTACACCCTTGGATTGCAATGGAATTATGATCCCCCGGCCCCTCACATTCTTCATTCCAAATTCCCAATTCTCCGTTTGATCGGAAACCTTGTCATTGCACTTAGGCTCAGAAAACCCGAAGTTCCCATCCATGACTCCCGCACAGAAAGGTTTCTCCATGCCCGCCGAGTGGAGCCCGCAATCCGCCACCTGGCTTTCATGGCCCGTCGAAGATCCACGCCATTGGGGAGGAGGGAAAAAGGATATCATCTGGAGCAAATTCGCCGAGATCGCCGCCGCCATCTCCCGTTACCAATCCGTCCGCATCAACGCCCCCGCCGCCATCCACGGTGCCATCTCCGCCGCCTGCAACCGCGCCCACACCAATCTCTCCCACCTCCGCCTATACAATCACCCGAACAATGACGTCTGGTGCCGCGACCACGGACCCATCTTCCTGAAAAACCCCATCACCGATGAAATCGCTATCACCGACTGGGAGTTCAACGCATGGGGCGGGAAGTTCGAACCATGGAACCTCGACAACGCCATCCCGGAAAAAGTAGCGAACTCCCTGCACCTCCCCCGCTACCAAGGCGGTATGATACTCGAAGGCGGCGCCATCGAGGTCAACGGCCGCGGCCAACTCCTCACCACCGAAGCCGTGCTCCTCAACCCCAACCGCAACCCTCACCTATCCCGCGAGCAGACCGAACAAAAACTCCGCGAAGGGCTCGGCGTGAAAGAGATCATGTGGCTGGAAAAAGGCATCGAAGGTGACGATACCGACGGCCACATCGACGACCTCGCCCGCTTCACCGAAGTGGACACCATCCTCGCCTGCGAAGAACCCGACACCTCATCGCCCAATCACCCCACCCTCTCTGCAAACCTCTCACGCCTGAAAAATTTCCTCACCCCCTCCGGGAGACCCTACGACATCATCCCCATCCACCTTCCCCAAGCCTGCGAAATCCCCGGCTGGCGCCTCCCAGTTCTCCCTGCCTCTTACGTCAATTTCCTCATCCTCAACCACGCCGTCCTCGTCCCCACCTTCCGCCAGCGGAAAAACGACGACCGCGCCCTTGGAATCATCGCCGAGCATTTCCCGGACCGCGAGATCGTCCCGATCGACTGCCTAGATCTGGTCCAGGAAGGCGGAACCCTCCACTGCATCACCCAGCAGCAGCCCGCGTAGCGGTGACCTTCGGTCGCCGTTCGCCACAATACGGAGCCGCGTTCTCCAGAACGCGAGCGGGAGATACCTGCCGGACTCGCATTCTAGAGAACAGGGCTCCGGGCTCCCCTGCCATTTCCTCCATTCTTATCTGGCAGCAGAATGCAGCCACTCCTTGTACTTGAACTCCCCGCCGGTTGGCATTACCAAAGGCACGTGCTATCAATCAAGAAACTGACCAAGACCCTCGGCGGACGAACCCTTCTCCGCGAGGCCGACATGTCGATCAACTGGGGAGAGCGTGTCGCTCTCGTCGGCCCGAACGGAGCGGGAAAATCGACGCTTTTCCGGATGATCCTCGATGAGGACCAGCCGGACGAAGGCAGCATCGACCGCGATGAATACGCAATCACTGGCTACCTCCCACAGGAGGCGGGCGAGCCATCCGATGAGACGATCTTGGAAATCGCGATGGGGATCACTCCAGAAATGATAGGCCTTCTGCGAACGATACGGGAAGGTGAAAAATCCGGTGATCTTTCCAGCCCCGAATTCGCCAAAGCACAAGACCAATTCACCTTGCTCAACGGTTACCAGCTCGAACCGAAAGCCAAGAAGATCCTCGCCGGACTCGGCTTCAAACAGGAGGATTTCCAGAAACCCGCCCGCGAATATTCCGGCGGATGGGTCATGCGCGCCCACCTCGCCCAACTGCTCGTCATGGAGCCCGATCTGCTGATGCTCGACGAGCCGACCAACCACCTCGACCTGATCTCCCTGCTCTGGCTGCAGCGCTACCTGCTCAACTACTCCGGCGCAATCCTGATGATCTCCCATGACCGCGACTTCATGGACACCATGATCGAAAGTGTCATCGAGATTGATCCCGACGCGATGGATCTCATTTCCTACAACGGAAATTATTCCTCCTATCTAGAGGAGCGGGAAAAAGTCTATGAGCGCAAGGTGCAAGCCTACCGCAATCAGAACAAAGAAATCGAAGGCCACATGGAATTTATCGAGCGTTTCCGCCAGGTCGGCTCTAAAGCCTCGCAGGTCCAGTCGCGCATCAAATTGGTGGACAAGATCGAAAAGATCGAAAAACCCCGCACCCCACGCAAAGCGTTTAAATTCGCATTCCCCCAACCACCCCGCTCGAACCAGAAACTCATCGAAATGGACAAGGTCTGCCAATCCTATCCGGGAAAACGCATTTACAAAGACCTCGATCTCACCATCGAACGTGGCGACAAAATCGTCCTCGTCGGCCCCAACGGAGCCGGTAAAACCACTTTACTTAAACTTCTGTCTGGAGAACTAGAAATCGACGGTGGCAAGAAGGACGTCGGCTACCTGACCAAGATCGGCTACTACTCCCAGCACCGCGCCGAAACTCTCAATGAGTTCAACACGGTGCTAGATGAAGTCATGGGCGCCTGCGATACCCTCCGAGATGAAGACGCCCGCGCCATCCTAGGCACCTTCCTGTTTCGCCGTGCGGATGTGGAGAAACGCTGCGGAGTGCTTTCCGGAGGAGAAAAATCCCGGCTCAACCTCGTCAAATTTCTCGTCGATCCGCCGAACCTCCTGCTGATGGACGAGCCGACCACCCACCTCGATATCCTTTCCATCGACTCGCTGGTAAACGCTCTCAAATCTTATGAAGGCACCCTGGTTTTCATTTCCCATGACGTGCACTTCATCCGCAACCTCGCGGAAACCACCCTCCACGTCACCCGCGACGATAAGAACCCGGAGAACGGAGCACTCGTCACCCGCTACACCGGAGGCTACGATTACTTCCTCGAAAAATCCGGTCTCAGCGACGATAGAGGTGCGGTGACTGCTTCTTAAGGTGTCTGCACCGAAATCCATGTTTTGCCGTGCCGCATTATTCTCAGATGGGCTCATCACCACCAATCATCGCGTTTTTAAAGAAGTCACTGCGGAGTAACGCGGCAAAAATTGTCACAGCGAACTGCGAATCCTCTATGGCTGCGGGACCAGCCGAATCTGGTAAATCTTCGGCCAGCACTTGCCCGTGACAAATAATTCACGCGCGACTGGATCATAGGCGATGCCGTTTAGCACATGCTCCGGATTGCGCCTCTTCTCTTCCGCGTCGATACCAGTGAGATCGATCACCCCGATAACCACTCCGTTAGCAGGATTGATACGAAGAATCCTGTCACTGTGCCATACGTTGGCAAAAATCTCGCCCTCGATGAATTCCAGTTCGTTGAGCATGTCCACCGACTTCCCATTTAAACGAACCGTCACTTCGCGAACCACGCGGAACGTGATTGGATCGAGGTAGCGAAGCCGATCACTGCCGTTACTCATAATCAGGAACTCGCCATCGCTCGTAAGCCCCCAGCCTTCGCCCGTGTAGTTGAATTTTCCGAGCCACTGCAGCGTTTTCGCGTCGTAGACGAATCCCTGCTGGTTCTCCCATGTCAGCTGAAAAATTTTCCCGTCTAACTCCGCCGCGCCTTCCCCGAAAAAGTCTGCCGTCAAATCTCTTTTTACCAACACCCTACCAGACACCTTTTCGACACGCCGGATACTCGTTGTCCCATAGCCACCCGTACTTTCAATCCAATCACCGTGCGACAACAGCAGCCCCTGTGTGAAAGCCTTGGGATCATGGGGCAGTTCCCGAACCACCTCGTAACCCAGCCGCTCATGTGCCTTCCAATCCGGAGCTGGACGAGCTTCAGTCACCGCTGCTACCCGCTCCGCAGCCCGCGGCTTTTCCTGACAGGCCACTGCTGTCAGAAAACAGAAAGCTATGAAGAAAAATTGAAATTTCATGATTTTACGCTTTCCGTAACGGTTGGTTGTAGACGCGATTCTTAAATCGCAGTTCCTTTTGCTTCCTGGAACAAGAGGCGAAACGCGGGCGAGAAATCAGCTGGCTTGTTAGCGATCCACGCTTCGATTTCAGCAACCGGGAAGGGCATCATCGACTCAATCTCCGCCGCCGGAAAGCTGACCGCACCCGAGTGCTTGATGAGGAAAAGCCGAATGTGCTCCCAGCCGGTTTGCTCGGAGGGTTTCAAGGAAAATAGAAGTTCCAGATCGTCCGCAGCGGCGTCATCAATACCGATTTCCTCTCCGAGCTCACGGACGGCAGCTTCTAAATAATCCTCTCCCGCGTCGAGATGGCCAGAGACACTGGAATCCCAAACACCGGGGTTCTTGTCTTTACGCAGGGAACGCTTTTGCAGCCAGAGGTCGCCATTCTTGTTTAGAACAAAAACATGGACGGCCCGGTGGTGCAGGTTTTTTGAATGCACCTCCGCCCTCGTCGCGGTGCCGGTCGGGATATCGTTCTCATCGACCACATCGAAGATTTCAGCGTCATTCTGCGGTTTATCTTTCAGCGGATGACTGTCGTAGACACGGGTCAGGGCTATCCATTTCGCCAGATCAAGCTCCTCACCACGCACCGTTGGAGCCAGCGAAAGTTTAGCCGCCACCTCATCCCAAGGTGGCGAAGGCGGAAGCTGCTTCTTGAGCTGCTTGCGGCGTTGGGCGAAGCCACGGCGAACCAGTTCATCGAACAGCCGCGCATCAAAAGTCGGCGCATCCTTCTCCTCCCGCGGAGTTAAGACGGCAACTGCGGAATCGATATTTGGGCGTGGGTGGAAGGCTTCGGGCGGGACGACCCGCAGCGGCTGGATATTCCAGTTCACCTGCATTCGCAGGCTCAGAATTCCGTAATCCTTGGTGCCGGGCTGCGCACCGAGCCGGTCGATCACCTCTTTCTGCAACATGATCACCGCCCGCGAAAACGGGTGCGGCCGATTGAGTAAATTTTTCATGATCGCCCCGCCAGAGGAATAAGGAAGGTTGCCGAGAAATTTCACCGGGCGATGTTTGAATAGCAGGCGGCGGTCGAACTTCGCACCATCTGCACAATGCACCTCAACATCGTCACGATCCGCAAATCGCCGTCGCAAATCATCCGCAAGACGTGAATCGAACTCGATCAATATCACCCGCCGTGCCTTTCCTAACAGATGCTCGGTCAGCGATCCAGCTCCCGGCCCGACCTCAACGACCGTTTCATCAGGTGCAATCTCAAGCTGGGATACAATCCAACGCGAAAGATTTGCATCTGTTAGAAAATTCTGCCCTAGCTGCTTGCTAGGAAGAACACGTGTGCGGTCCAGAACCTCGCGAATTTCGTTACCGGTCATTTCAGGAAAACTGGACGACACCCGGGCGCATGGCCAGCACGGAGACACACAGGTTTCTCAAAGGCTTGTGTAGACCCGTCCCCGCCCCGTCTGCCATGCGGTCTTCACGCTTTGAAAGAGAACGTTTAGCTGCGCTTGGGACAACAGGCGATACTCGATGGTCTTGGCATGAGTGGTCAGTGGATATTTCTTCACGACCATATCCTGCACGTCGGTGCCTGCACGCCGCGCTGCGCCATCAACGAGTTCCATTGCCCGTTCGGCAGCCTGCGCCGCCGCTGCACCCTGGCCACTGGCGGCGATCGGTGTAATGAAATAAAAACGTGCGAGAGCCTGCCCCGAGGTATCCACCGTGACTTCGTCAACGATCAACGCGCCATCCAGAACGTATTTGTGACGACTGACCGATGAGATGCGTCCGAGAGCGACCACGTAATTACCTCCGCTCAAGTTTGCCTCCCAATAGCCTTTCCGTCCTTCCTCATCGGTAGGTCCGTTATTTTCAATAATTGGCTCACCGTTGGTGCCTCCCGGGGGGGCCTGGGAGAATGCGATCGCACACGACGCGAGGAATCCGGAAAAGATGATAACTGAGAACTTCATGATTTGAGAATTTTGACACTTTGGCCTTTGTTTGGCGAGTCTACAAAATAGTTAGGATAAGTTAATCATTGAATTCACTCCCAATCTGGATCATACTTAATAGATGGTTCGCTATCGCCCAAATGTCGCGGCACTGATGATCAATGAGAACGGTGGTCTCCTAATCTGCGAGCGCACAACTATCCCCGGTGCCTGGCAGTTTCCGCAAGGTGGTGTCGATGACGGAGAAGATCTTGAAGAAGCTCTATTCCGGGAAGTCCGCGAGGAAATCGGCCTCAACAAGGAACAATACGAGATTCTTCGCAGCAAGGAGGGCTACCGTTACCTTTACCCTCCTGATGTACGGGCCAAAAAAATCAAAAAGCACGGGAACCACGGTCAGGAGCAGACCTATTTTCTCTGCAAACTCAAACCGGGCGCCCAAGAAATTAACGTCAGGCAGTCTCCACAGGAATTCAGCGCCTACCGCTGGATCGAGCCTGGTGAGTTCGATCTAGACTGGCTCCCCCGCTTTAAACACGAGGTCTACAGGGACGTGATGAAGGATTTTTTCGGAATTATCCTGAATGACGAATCCGAAAAAGAACGGTCACCTAAGTGATTGCGCTGTCGTGCCGGGTCTAAAATATCGCATCCTACCTCCGCGCGAAAAGTCCTCGTGTAACACACCAAAAAATTCCCCGAATTAGGGCAAAAGCATGCAACCTTTGCAAAAAGTGAAATATACTTCGAATTCCAAAATTTCTGGGGTATTTCGGGTTTGCAATTTGGGAGTCGGTTCCGACTGACTTTCAGATGAAATCGCTTCAAGGCTCCCCTAAAGGCTCTTAACGTGATTCCTTATCTCCGGGGGGAAGTAAGGTGAGCGTGAGGAATACCTAGGGGAACTTGTCGGCGATTGTGCGACTGCGAGCGCGGATTGATTCTTCAGTCCGCGCTCGTTTTTTTTCCTCAAGACTTGCCAAGATCCGCAGGATAATCGCCACTCCGAATCAAATCTACAATCGATTCCACAACGTGTGGCTTGTCCTCGGGGAAAGTCACTCCGAACCAAGTCGAGCTCGTCTCCAACACCTCGCATTTGCTTCGACCTTTTTCGATCAAAGAATCCACCACGGTCGGAATGTAGAACTCGCTGGTTTCCTTGCCACCGTGCACGCGGAGAAAATCGATAAACTCGGTCTCGATTTGCAACATGAACTCGCCAGGAAACGCCCAGAAATTCATCGAAGCAGGAGCAGACGGCTCGACGATTCTTCGCTCCCCGTCGAGCCCGATGCCGGAGACAACTCCTTCGGCATTGCGACTGATTTTCACAACCTCCTCAACCCCGACGAGCATTCCATCCGCATTCACCTCACAGATCCCACGGTTCACACTGCCATGTTCAGATAGCGTATTTTCCAGGGGGTAAGCAATCAGGCCACACCTAGAACCGTCGCAGCCGCTGAGAAATCCGCTCGCCTGCGCGTAGGCATCTCGCCCGTAGAAATCGTCAGCATTGATCACCGCGAAGGGCCCATCAACGAGATCTCTTGCCGCCCGGATTGCGTGAGTCGTCCCCCATGGCTTGGTTCTCCCCGCAGGTGGTGTGAAAGGCGCTGGAAGGTCATCTAGGCGCTGGAAGGCGTAATCAACTCGAATACGTTTCGCAAACCGCTCTCCGATACCCGATTTGAAGGCCTCGGCGAAATCTTCCCGGATCACGAAAATCACCCGGTCAAATCCGCCTCTGATTGCGTCGTAAACCGAGTAGTCGAGAACAGTTTCACCGTTGGGACCCATGGGATCCAATTGCTTGAGGCCGCCGTAGCGACTACCCATTCCGGCTGCGAGAACGATCAATGAAGGCATGGTCTGAGGCTATCGATCAATACTCGTAATTCAAATAGAACTGGAATTGTCCGCCTTTATCAGCCTCTTCGTCAGGCGAGCTGATCGGAATCGCGTAATCAAGTGCGAGCGGGATCGGGCTGATCGGCAATTTCAGGCGGATGCCGACACCGAAGTCGCTGTAAACGTTATCCGGTGCGATTTCCCACGATCCATCATTTACAAATCCAACATCATAGAAGACCGCGGCACGGACCGTTTCGACGATCGGCACGGTATACTCCACACTCAGGAAACCGAGTGACTGGCCACCGACTACCTCCTCGGATCCGCCCACACCAGTGTCACGAGGACCGCCGATATCGCGGAACTCGAAGCCCCGCAGCGTCCTACCACCACCGAGGAACATTCTCTCAAAGACAGGAACTGTTCCACCGTAGGAATCGACAAAAGCGAGCTCCCCGTTGACCGACAGGATCGTGTCCCATTTGAGATTCCAATACTTCGCGGCTTGGGCAGAAAGCGAAACTGTCTCGACATCACCAGCGGTCACGATCAGCGAAACGTCGATTTTCTCGCCGCGACGGGGCATTACGTTACTATCGCGGTTGTCGTAGAGATAATTAAGACTCAGCGCGTTGCGCAGGAAGTCACCGTCTTCAACCGCATCCTTATAGAATGCCGTCGCACCCGCATCGACATCGATATTTACGTTCTCGAGAGTATATTCCAACTTGATTGAGGACTTTTCGGTCAGTGGTCGACGAATAAAGATCGAAGCACCAATGTTGCTCTGCTCGTAAACGTCACTAAAGAAGGAAGATTGACGGTAGAATAGTTCTCCACCGAGTGCGAGCCTCTGATCCAGGAACCAAGGCTCAACGAGTGAAACACTGAACTCGCTTCGCTCCGAGCCCGCGCGCAGATTCATACCGAACCGCTGACCACCACCCGTGAAATTCCACGGATTCATGATGTCGAAGTTCGACTGCTCGAGCGTCAGGAAGCCGACTACGTTATCGATCGAGCTGAAACCGACACCCACGCCAATGGAGCCGGTGTTTCGTTCTTCCACAAGAATATCCACGTCACGGTAGCCGTTGCCACCGGGAGTGCCGTTCGCTTGCACATCACCGAAATACTGTAGGTTTTCCAGACGGGCCTTGGTGGTTTCCAACTCGACCGTATTGAACCAGTCACCTGGCTTGAGAGGAACCTCGCGACGGATCACCTTGTCCTTAGTCTTCGTATTACCCTGAATATTGACTCGGCCAACACGATACCGCGAACCCTCTGTGACAAGATATTTGATATCCACTTTGTTCGGTCCCGCATCCCGAATGTCCGGAGTCACAACCGCGTCGGCATAACCACGTGAACCGTAGAAGCTGCGGATTGTTTTGATATCGTCGCGCATCATCTTCGAAGAGTAGGCATCGCCACCGTTGAGAGTCATCGAAGGATAAAGCTCCTCGGATTTGAAAACGCTCATCTGTCCGAAGCTGACGCCATTGACGGTATATTTGTCACCCTCGCTGATCGGAATCACAAGATCCACCCGGCCGTCACCGACAGGATCACGGCGTATTCCCGGGCTGCTGGCTCGTAGATACCCTCTGCTCCGGTAATAATCAAGAACCGCATCGAGATCTTCATCAAGTGCTCCCGACTCGAAGCGTCCAGATTTCGTCAGCCAGGAAAACCATCCCTTTTCCTTGGTCTTCATCTCTTTCTTCAGCTCTGGCGTAGTGAAAACCGTGTTACCCTCGAACCGGATTTTGCGGACTTCGTTTTTCGAACCTTCGTCGATCACAAAAATCAGGTCGGAGATACCTCCCTGGCCTGTCGCTTGAATCCGATGTGAGACGAGCACGTCCGGGTAGCCATATCCCTGATAATATTCCTCAATGTTGCGCCGTGCTTCGAGAATTTGCGAATCGCTCATCGCGCCACCTGATTTGAGTTTCGTTTCCTTTGCGAGTTTCTGATCTGAGAAAATCGTGTTACCCACGAACCCGGCACCGCCGATGGATGGTCGAGTAAGGACATCAGCGATCACACGAACCCCGTTTCCAACAGGCTCGGCAAGGAACCGCACATCATCGATCAGGCCGGATTCGAAAAGCGTCTTGATATCGTTATCTAGGCGTTCCGCACGGTATTGGGTGCCGGCTTTGGTCGACATCAGATTACGCAACCTGGCCTCATCCACTGTCTTCGCACCCCGGTAGCGGATCGAAACCTCGGCAATGTTTTTTCCCTCGAAATCTTGGGCTCGGGCTTGTCCTGATAGTGTCACAACGAACAACAGGATCATCAGTGAGAAACGGTTTAGGAGCCACCCGATACCAGGGCGGGAAAATTTTGCTGAGGTCATGAATAAGTGAATGTTCAGGTATAAAGCCTGCACTGCCCCTGTCCAGTCAAGGCCAATAGCTCGGCAACGGGTTTTCGTTCTCTTTGGGTTTCAACCACAGCTCCTGAAGATCCTGCACTCAAACGCAATTTGATTGTGAATCCCAAATTCGATCTGTTGCAACATGTCGAGAAATACGCTTTAATTATCTTTGGATAAGTGAGATAGCATATCATGCAAGAAAGCTTGGGAAAAACGCTCAGAAGGACACGGGAATCCGCCGGAATTACGGTGGATGATGCGGTCTATCTTGCAAAGATCCCTCGCTCAGTTGTCATCGCTCTCGAGGCCGAGGATTTTGGATTCTTTACCAGCCCATTGTATGCCCGCAGTTTCCTCCGCCAGTATAGCGAATATATCGGCGCTGATGTGGAGCTATGGATCGACGATCTGGTGCCCGCGACCATGATTGATGGCGAAGCGGTAGAGTCGTTTATCGACATCTCGGAACCGGTCGCCGCTGCTGTCACACGTCAGGAATCCAAGAGTTCGAGCGGCGCGTGGGCCGCAATATGGCTGATGTTGCTCACCGCCGGACTCGGCTGGGGAGGCCTTAAAATCTACGAGAACTTTGAAACGAACTTCTCCGAAACCTCCCCCGAACAGCCGATAGAGAAAGCCGACCCGCCCGGCTATGCAGTCTTGCCAGCTGAGGACAATCAAATCGCAGAGAGCGAAAACGAACCCGAGGTAGAAGAAAGTGGTCCCGAACCGCCGAAACGGGCGATTATTGTAAACTTCCCAGAAGAATAACTACCTCATCGCACGGAAAGTCCGGATCATTTCCAGAAACGGAGGGAGATAGTTTCCCGCCTTCCCTTCGCCGATACCAGGGATGGCTAGTGCCTCCTCGACGCTGGAGGGCATATATTTCGTCAGCCCCTCCAGCACTTTGTTACTGAAAACGATGTATTGTGGGACGCCTTGTTTCTTCGCCATTTTGTAGCGGAGATCTTTGAGCATCGTGAAAAGCTGCGGATCAAAATCCTTTTCCTCCAGCCCCTGAGCCTTCGCAACCTCATCCGGCCAACGCAGTTCATAACTCCCCTCTCCTTTCATGGCCTGCTCGCCTTTTTCGGAAAGGGTCATCAGCGGATACTCGCCAGTCTGGGTCACGACCAAGCTCTCTTCTGCAAGCGACCGAAAGAGCCCGTTCAGATAGCCCGTCGTCTTGTCAGCGAGAATCCCGTAGGTCGAAAGTTGATCCAACCGGTTATTGAGAACTTCCTGCGATTTACTACCGGAAAGCATCTGGATAATCCGGCCCTTACCATAACATCCCTCCCAACCCACAGCTGAACGCCGCGACATACGCGCGACTCCCGCGAGCGCCTTCTTCACCATGATACCCTCCTCGCTCGTCGGCGCGCGGAAATCCCCGGCGCTGCGGTCCCTGCATATATCGCAGGTCCCACACGTCGACGCATCTTCCTCGCCAAAGTATTTGAGAATCCACTGCTGGCGGCAGGTCCGTGCGTAACTCATCTCCACCATCGCTTTGAGCTTCTCACGATCACGGGCGTCCTTTTTCTCCATCGCATCCTCGTCCAGCACTAGATCCCGCGCCTGCACGTCCGGCTTCAGCAGCCGCGTCCCCCGCATCCGTTTCCCCTTCACATCGAAACGCTCGATGAACCGCCCCCTCGCCAATATCCCCAGCGCACTGCCGACCGCCATCGAGTTCTTCACGTCCGCGTGATCCGCGATGTCATCCAGCTTCCGGAATACCTCATGGTTCCTGTCCGCTTCATTGAAAAGGTATTGATAAATCTGCCGCACCGTCGTCGCGGAGGGATTCGCACCATCGATGAAAAACTCCTGAGTCCGGGTGTCGGCGTAGTTGAAAAGCAGTTCACACACCGCCGCCTCACCATCCCGTCCCGCCCGGCCCGCCTCCTGATAATAAGCCTCCACACTTCCGGGAATCTCATAGTGAATCACGAAACGCACATCCCCCCGGTCGATCCCCATCCCGAAGGCGTTCGTCGCCACCGCGATACCCACTCTCTTGGAAATGAAAATCTCCTGCGCTTTCACACGCTCCTGATCCATCATTCCGCCGTGATAGGAAACGCATTTCACTCCCCAACTCGCCAGCGTTTCGGAAACGAGATCCACTTTCTTCCGTGTCGCACAATAGATGATCCCGGTCTTGTGAGCGGCGATGATTGCCTTGATACGTTCATCCTTCTGCGCCGCCTTATCGACCGCAGTGATCGTAAGCGAAAGATTAGGACGCGCGAACCCACTTACCCGCTCGAACGGCTCCCTCAGCCCCAGCACTTTGAGAATATCCTCGCGCACCACAGGCGTCGCGGTCGCTGTTAACGCAACGCATTGCGGCCTTCCGATTTTCTCCAAGACTTTACCCAGCCGCATGTAGTCCGGGCGGAAATCGTGACCCCATTGGGAAAGGCAGTGCGCCTCATCGATCGCAAACAAAGAAATTTCCACATCCTCCAGCGCTCTAAGAAAACTCTCCGCCCGGAACCTCTCGGGAGCCACATAGACGAGTTTGAAATCGCCTCGCCGCATCCCGTCCAAGCGTTCCTTCTGCTCCGGCCACGACAGGGTAGAATTAATCAGCGTCGCTGCAATCCCGCGTGCTTCAAGCGCGTCCACCTGATCTTTCATCAGCGCGATCAACGGTGAAATCACCAGTGTGACACCGGGGAAACAAAGCGCCGGAATCTGAAAACAAAGCGATTTTCCTCCACCCGTCGGCATCACCACCAGACCGTCTTTTCCGGAAACAATCTCTGAAATCACTTCCTCCTGTCCGTCCAAAAACTTGGAAAATCCAAAATACTCTTTGAGCGCCGCACCCGGCGCCTTCACCAATTTCTTTTGCAAGATGTTCCCGGCCACAGGCGGCACCATCGCTCAAATGAACACTCGATGCAATACCACAAGGAGGCACTTTTGTTTACCGCCCACAACACCGGCGCGATTCTTTTCTCTGGCGCTAGGATTCTTTCATGACGGTGTTGACAGGGATGACTTTACTGACCGGCTGGTCAACCATATTGACCGGCAGGTCAAACACGTCATCGCAGTCAACACCTCCCTCAATCCCCGCTCTTCAGGACCTTGATGAAGGCGTCCTGCGGGATGTTGACCTTGCCGAACATCTTCATCTTCTTCTTACCCTCTTTCTGCTTCTCAAGCAGTTTGCGCTTCCGGGAAATATCGCCGCCATAGCATTTGGCCGTAACGTTTTTCCGCATTGCGGAGATCGATTCGCGGGCGACAACCTTGCCGCCAACCGCCGCTTGGATGGCAACCACAAAAAGGTGGGACGGGATGACTTCTTTGAGACGCTCGGCGAGTTTCCGTCCGTAGCCCTCTGCCTTGTCACGGTGGACGATCGTTGAAAAAGCCTCCACCGGATCGCCGGCAATCAGCATGTCCATTTTTACCATTTTCGCCGTGCGGTAACCTGAATGTTCGTAGTCCATCGAGCCGTAGCCTTTGGTCGAAGATTTGAGACGGTCATTGAAATCGACAAGAATTTCCGCAAGCGGCAAGACGCAGGAAAGCATGACCCGAAATTCGTCGATCGTTTCGGTGTTGGTCACCTCGCCGCGTTTCTCAAGCACCAACTGCATCATATCGCCGATGTATTCGCCGGGGACCATGATATAAACGTTTACGACCGGTTCGCGGATTTCTTGAATCACCTGCGCGTCAGGGAAAAGCGCTGGGTTATCGACGATGACCTCCGTTCCATCTGTCAGGTCCACATGGTAGATCACCGAGGGATAGGTCGAGATCACATCCATATCGAACTCCCGGCGCAGCCTTTCCTGAATGATCTCCATGTGCAGCAACCCGAGAAAGCCACAACGGAAACCGAAGCCAAGCGCGGTCGAACTTTCTTGAGAAAAGGTGAACGCGGGGTCGTTGATCTGAAGTTTCCCCATCGCCATCTTCAGCGCCTCGTAATCGGACGAATCCACCGGATAGATTCCGGAAAAGACCATCGGCTGGATCTCTTTGTAACCCGGCAGCGCCTCAGGGCACGGATGGGTCGAATCTGTCATCGTGTCTCCGATCTTGACCTCGCTGGCGGACTTCATGTTTGCGATCACGTAGCCGACATCGCCAGGCTCGAGAATGTCCCGGGGCGACATTTTCGGAGTGAAGATCCCGACCTCTTTGATCTCATACGTCTTAGAAGTCGCGAACAGTTTCACCCGCTGGCCCCGCTTGATCGTTCCGGAAAAAACCCGGACGTAAGACACCACGCCGCGGTAAGTATCATAAAGCGAATCGAAAACCGTCGCCCTGAGAAGCTTATCGGGATTTTCCGTCGGATGCGGTATTCGGGCGATAATTGCCTCGAGAATCTCCTCAATACCTATCCCCGACTTTGCCGATGCGGGGATACATTCCTCCGCCGGGATGCAGAGGATGTCCTCAAGCTGCTTCTTGCACTTCGGCACGTCCGCTGCGGGAAGATCGATTTTATTAAGAACTGGCAGGATTTTAAGTTTCTGCTGCTCGGCGAGATGCAGGTTCGCCACCGTCTGCGCCTCGACCCCTTGCGCCGCGTCGACCATCAGGATCGCGCCTTCGCAGGCCGCCAAGGCCCTGGAAACCTCGTAGGAGAAATCCACGTGCCCCGGCGTATCGAGCAGGTTGAGTTTGTAAGTTTTCCCGTCCTTCGCCTTGTAGGCCATCGTCACGGGATGCGCCTTAATTGTGATTCCCTTCTCGCGCTCGAGGTCCATCGAATCGAGTTGTTGGGCGGATGATTCGCGCATCGTTACCGTGCTCGTCATTTCCATCAGCCGATCAGAAAGCGTGGTCTTGCCGTGATCGATGTGGGCGATGATTGAGAAGTTTCGGGTCAGCTCGACGGACATGGAGAGAAGGTGATGGTTTGGCAGGCTCCGTAGCTTTTACAGAAACCTGCGATGCGTGGGATGGATTGCACGAAACCGGATGAAATACAGCAAAAAACGTACTCGCTCAGAATCAGGAGTTCCGGATAAATTCTCAACAAGTCGAAAGCTTCTCAGACCTCCCGCGCCATCATTTGCGCTTCCTCTTCGTGGGAATGAATCTGAAGCGTCACCTGGACGCCTTCCTTTTCCGCCGCAGCCTTGAGTACGCTTCGGATCGCAGATGCGGTAAAGCCGTTGCGCCCGATCAACATTGCCACGTCCTCGCGCTCCAATACCAGCTTAAACCTGAGCCTCTTCGGACCCAGCTCCGCCACTTTCAATTGCGCCTGCGCCGGATTATCGATCAGTTTCACCGCCACAAACTGCAAAAAATTCTTCAATCTGTCAGTCACCGCTTGCATGATGCAATTATTGCCCACGTTACTGCCCACCGCAAGACCTGAGAAATTTCCCTGATGCGGAAACACCGAACGGCCCGTGAATTAACGGATACAGTTCATGCCGATGCCAAAAATTAAACGAACCACGAATCTGACGAATCGAACGAATCCAAATAAATAATTGAAGCTGTGGATTCCCTATTCCCTATTCCCTATTCCCTATTCCCTATTCCCTTCCTTCTTCCATTCGTCCGATTCGTCAGATTCGTGGTTCCTCAACTCTTTCTCAAAAAATTGGCACCAAAAAATCCTGCGCCATTCATCACATTCTCGCTTTCCGGCGAGCCTTCGGTTCATCACTGTCTAGCCATGCGAACATGGTTTTCAACACTCCTTGCACTCCATTCGGTCCATGCTGAGCTCCCGGAATCCACACCAAAAGACCTCACCGACAACCGACCCGTGAAAACTTACAAGCTCACTCATCCTTCCGGTATCTCGGCAACCGTCAGCGACTTCGGCGCAACCCTGCGGACCCTGTCCTTGCCCGACAGGGATGGAAAGATT
>Ga0209390_10003319_pt1 | contig 26343 bp, 17 predicted proteins | sample BON01_FD_187212 | JGI IMG/M metagenome (GOLD analysis project Ga0209390, IMG submission 187212) | Freshwater microbial communities from Lake Bonney liftoff mats and glacier meltwater in Antarctica - BON-01 (SPAdes) (version 2) | ecosystem: Environmental > Aquatic > Freshwater > Ice > Glacier...
AAAGGCTATTTCTGTAGGCGTACTTTGACCAGCTTTCCAGTTCTTTACTGCCTGGGAAAGTGAAATGCCAGATTCCTGATGGTCTAAAATTGGAGATTGCCAAGCATCGTCAAAAGCAATGGCATATGTGGCGGCTATATAAGCCTCTGGGTCCTGGATATATTTATGCCTTTTAAATGAACCTGGTAATATTTCAATATAGACTTTATGGCCTATCCAATCTCCCAGCTCAAAGGTATAATTTTGCCAATCGTCATCATCCACCTTAAGATCTAAACCACCATAAATAGGATTACTTATCAGCTGAAAATTCTCCATTACAATTCGTATACTGGCGCCTTTCCCTTTTGCTCTGACACCTACAAACTTCTTGTTAATAACAAAGTCCGGGGACCTTAAGGCACCAAAAATACCCTTGCCAAATTTTTGGCTAGAAGCCATACCTGGTGATAAAGTCTGTAAATCACCTTTTGCTGAAGAAAACAAAGGTTCTCCCAAAGTGGTTTTTGTCCCAAATGCGAAACCATCCGTTTTCCAATCCTGAAAATCATCCCCCCTAAAATCACCAAGCACTTCAATTTCTTCCGCACTATTACGGATTGATTTGAAATTCACAAGATGTACGGGAAGAGAATCAGCACTTGAAGGCTTTACCCAAGCATTGGCCATCAACGCTTTGATTTTATGCTTCAATTCATCTGCCTGAGAAATTTTTTGAAACTTTAAATTTGAATTCCCAACAGGCACGGGACTGAACCTCGTGCTTCCCAACATGCCATAAAGCGCATAATAGTCTGCAGTGGGTATGGGGTCAAATTTATGGTCGTGGCATTTAGCACAAGCAACGGTTAGTCCCTGAAAGCTTTTGCCTACCACATCTATCATATTGTCTATTCTGTCTGCCTCATCCTTTTTCACATCTACGGGACTGTGCGTTCCTTCGCCCATGGTTAAAAATATGGTGCCTAACACGGATTCATTCTCACCTGTTTTAGGATTAACCCTAGGAGAGGAAAGCATGTCTCCCATCAATTGTTCTTTTATCAATTGATCATAGGGCACGTCCTGATTGAAAGCCCTGATCAGATAATCTCTATACCTCCAAGCGCCTTGAATTTGAAAATCAAATTCATGCCCTTTGGTCTCAGCATAACGAACCACATCCATCCAATGGCTGGCCCACTTCTCTCCAAAGGCTGGATTATCAAGGTATTCGCCGACCAACTCAGCATAAGCCTCTGGTCTATCATCTGCTACAAATTGCGCCACTCTTTCCACTTTCGGAGGAAGACCTGTCAAAACGAAAGACAACCTGCGTATCAATTGGTATTTATCCGCCTTAACCCCTTTCTTTAATCCTTTTTCGGCTATTTTTTCATCAATTAGCTCATCAATTGACTCGCTAAAATTATCATTGTCTATCCACTTCTCAGTTTTGGCAGGTAAAAATGCCCAATGGGGTTCATAAACGGCACCATCTTCAATCCATTTTTTTATCAATGCCACTTCATGGTCAGAAAGGGCTTGCTTTAATGAAGGCGGTGGCATCATGAAGTCTTCATCTTCACTGGTGATCCGGTCGATTAAAGTACTTTTATGAACAGATTCCGGTACGATGGCAGTATTCCCACTTTCCAGAAGTTTTGTTGCCCCTTCTTCAAGGTCCAGCCTTAAACCTGCTTCCCTACTGCTGGGATCAGGGCCATGACAGAGGTAGCATTTCTTTACAAGTATAGGTTTAATATGAAAATTAAAGTCCACCTGAGCAGGCATTTCCTGCCTTGTTTCTTCCTCACAAGAAAGCAAACCACCTATGCCAACAACAATACAAAATACTATTAGAATACGAAAAGAATAGACCCATTTAAGCATTAACATTCCATATAAAATTGATACTTTCTGAATAAATAAAATGAATAAGCTTCAATTTACTTTTTTTTGCAAAAACTTCAATGACAAATGAAGGAAAACAGCGATAAATAAAAGAATAAGCTGTGAAGGTAAGCTGAAAATGGAGGAAAGATTGAACCCGAAATAGGAAATAGACAAGCTATTAAGTAATGGGTTCTTTTCCTGAGAAGTGTCAGATCAAGTTACTACGAAGGCTATTGGATAATCTGGATTTAATATTCCAATAAAAAGTTTAAGAAAAAAAATTGAAATCCTTTTAAGTATTTTGATTGAGTAAATAATTATGGTTTTCGCCAAAAATCCAAAAAAAAACAATAAATTAAATTTTACGGTATAAAAATAAACCTACTGGTGAATTAAAAGATTTTTTACTTTTTTATTATATATTATTAAATTATACTTAAATAATAATATTTTTATTTACCTATTCCTGTATTAAATATGATTAAAATTATCAAAATAAGATTAACTTCTTAAAAACTATCCCTCCCATTTTAAGGTTTCCTTTATCCATTTGTACAAATATTCTATTGATTTTACGGTTACGTACATCATATTTTTGATTATGAAACCGATTGCATATTTGATTTTATTTTTATAGTTTTATTTTTAATTAAACTATTTATAATTCCAATTAAAATCATAATACTAACAATCAACTTTAATAACCTTTTAATTCTAACCCAAAAAAGATGAAAAACTTATTACAAACATTACATTTCAGGGTATCGGAGAAGAAAATTCTGATACTTTGTTTCTGCTTAATGTATATTTCCGTTGGATTTACTGCGGAAATATCTGATGGCAGAATAGTGGAAGACATAACCGTTTCGGGTGTGGTAACCGATGAAGACGGTGAAGGTATTCCGGGAGTGACCATATTAATCGAAGGTCAGGGTACTGGAACAGTCACCAATATTGATGGAAGCTACAAAATTAGTGTTCCTGAAGACGCACAGCTAACTTTTTCCTATGTTGGTTTTGTATCTCAGACAGTAGCTATAGGGAATCAGTCGGAAATAAATATCACCCTAGTTATGGATACGGCTTCATTAGATGAAGTTGTTGTCATTGGCTATGGTACTGCTAGGAAGCGAGACTTGACAGGTGCGGTATCCTCTGTAACCGCCACCAAACTAGAAAATGAAAACCCAAACTCAATACAAGATGTACTGAGGGGAAATATAGCGGGTTTGAATGTCGGCTTGAGTACTTCAGCAAAAGGAGGAGGTAGCCTGGAAGTACGGGGAAGGACCTCTCTAAATGCCGGGTCCAGTCCACTTATCGTACTTGATGGTGCGATCTATTATGGACAGCTTGCTGATATCAACCCTAATGACATCGAAAGTATAGATGTATTAAAGGATGCAAGTTCTGCTGCGGTATTCGGGGCCAAAGCTGCAAATGGTGTAGTCCTTGTCAATACCAAAAAAGGTAAATTGGGAAAGGCACAAATAAAGATAAATTCAAACTGGGGCTTGGCCACCATGGCAAAAAATGAACCTATATATGGCCCCCAGGGATTTCTTTCCTGGAGAGAAGATGTAATGGAAAGTATCAATGCTGGCGGTTTTGAGCCTTACAGATTTTCTAACCCAAATACACTTCCCGATAACATCCCTCTGGACACGTGGCTAAACTACGATGGGTCAGACGGAGATCCTGAAACAGTTTGGATGCAGCGGTTAAACATGCAACCTTTAGAAATTGCCAATTATAAAGCCAGGGAAAGTGTCAACTGGTACAATATGATGTTTCAAAATGGATTGAGACAAGACCACACTGTAAGCCTCTCAGGTAGAAATGAAGATTTTCAATATTACTGGTCCATGGGTTACCTTGACAATGAGGGCTTGATAGTTGGTGACAAGTTCACTACAATTAGAAGTAGGTTCAATATTGAAGGCAATGTAAACGATTGGTTGACCGTAGGCATGAATACTCAATTTGCCGATAGGGATGAAAGTCAAATTCCAGTAAATTGGGGAGATATGGTCAACTTATCACCATGGGGTGAACCCTTTCTAGAAGATGGCGTAAGTCTCAGGTTTAGACCAAATGAAGAAGTAAGCGGTGGACGTCATCCCTATTACACGCCCAGCTTTACTGATAGGTTACAAAAAGAAACAACGATTAATGCTACAATATTCGCTGCTATAGAGCTTCCTTTTGGGATTAAGTTTAGAACAAATTTCACCCCAAGGTATGAATTTTATGAACGATACAATCATGAAATGGCAGCTCACCAAGACTTTGAAAATATGGGAGGAAGAGCTAGCAGACGACAAAGAAAAGTTTATTTCTGGCAGGTAGATAATATTTTGAGTTGGAACAAAAACTTCAATAACAAGCATAATTTTGATGTTACCCTATTAGCCAATGCTGAAAAATTTCAAAGCTGGGACAACTCTATGACCAATGTGGGTTTTGAACCTCATGACCGTCTGGGATACCACAATATTGGTGCTGGTATCAATCCGATTATTTCCAGTAATGATGAATACCATACGGCAGATGCCCTAATGGGAAGGGTAATTTACACGCTTTCTGATAAATATATCACTACATTTTCCGTGAGAAGAGATGGATACTCAGCTTTTGGTCAAAGTAATCCAAGAGCCACTTTCACTTCTGCCGCTTTTGCCTGGATATTCACAGACGAGGATTTTGTCAATATTCCATGGCTGGACTTCGGTAAATTAAGGGCTTCCTGGGGTGTCAATGGAAACCGTGACATTGGTAGGTATGCCGCTCTTTCGGACTTGCAAACCGGTAAATATTTTTACCAGAGACCAAGTGGGGAATTGTATTTTGTAAGTCAGTTGTATGTAAATACCATGCAAAATTCCAACTTAAGATGGGAAAAAACGACCTCCACAAATATTGGATTAGATTTCTCTTTATTTAATAGCATTCTGGATGGTTCCATTGAGGTTTATGACATGTCTACCACTGATCTTTTAGTCGAAAGATCCCTCCCTGATATTTTAGGATTTAACTTTGTCTATGATAATTTGGGAGAAGTCCGAAACCAGGGACTTGAGGTGAGTTTAAACAGCGAAGTGTTAAAAACATCAAATTTAACATGGAGAGCAAACCTTAATTTTCAGATGAACCGTAACAAAATAATAAGTCTTTATGGAGATTTAGATGAAAATGGTGAGGAATTGGACGATATAGGTAACCGATGGTTTATTGACCATCCAATTGATGCAATATGGGATTACAAAACTAATGGGATTTGGCAGACGCCAGAAGCGGACCAAGCCAGTGACTACGGCGTTAGACCAGGTGATTTCAAAATTGAAGACGTTAATGAGGACGGCCTTTATAGTAATGCAGATAGACAGTTTCTAGGATTCCGGGAACCAAGATCCAGGTGGAGTTTACGGAATGAATTTAAAGTTTGGAAAAACTTTGATGTTTCTTTCATGATGTATGCTTATTTAGGGCATATGGGGACTTTCAATCAAAAGAAAAACAGACAAGGGTTCCTGGATCGATCAAATTCCTATATTCTACCCTACTGGACTGAGGAAAATCCAAACAATGAGTGGGCAAGACTATATTCCAGTGAAGGTGGAGCCGGAGGCTTCAATGTCTACCAAAGCAGATCATTCGTAAGATTGGAAAATATATCTATAGCTTATACTGTTCCTCGTACTTTAGTAGAAAGTGCAAAAATCGAAAACCTTAGATTTTATATGAATGTAAGAAATGTTGGGTTTTATGCGACTGATTTTAATTTTTGGGATCCTGAATCTGCAGGGCCTACTCCAAGAATCTTTACACTGGGGATAGATTTGACTTTGTAAAAATTGGCTTTAATGAAAAAATTATGAAAATCAATATAAAAAAATCAACATTTTACCTTGGCCTTCTGGCAACAGGTTTAATTATTAGCACAACTTCTTGCGATGAAAGTTGGCTAGAACCCAAACCACTTTCTTTTTATGCACCTGAAAACACCTTTAATTCATCGAGTGGACTTTGGAGTGCATTGGTGGCATGTGAACGAAACATGAGACATGAGTATACTGGTGATGGGTCTCCTATTCTCACAGAACATATATTTACAGAGGTAGCCGTAGAGGGAACAACTGATAAATCAGGTCCCGCTCAGGATATGAACCTTTTGATTACCCCCGATGCCAATCTCAATTCTACCAATTACAATAGGATTGGCTGGTATTGGTATGAGGGATTTAAGGGTATAAAATATGCGAATACGGTGATATCCAGAATTGACGATCCAACTGATTACGAATCTGAGGCTGAAAGAAACCACATACTTGGCACAGCTTATTTTCACAGAGCCCTCAGGTATTATAGGCTTACGAATCAATTCGGTGATGTACCTTTGATTCTTGAGGAAATACTTGAACCTAGGCTGGATTTCTATTCTACAACAAGAGAAGTAATTCTGCGCAAAATGAAGGAGGATCTAGAATGGGCAGAGCCATGGGTTCCTGAAGTTATGGACAGAGGTCAGGTCCCTAAGGGTGCCGTCCAACATCTGTTAACCAAAGTAAATCTTGCCCTTGGTGAGTTTGATGATGCTATTGCTTCTTCTTCCAGATTAATAGATGGAGGTACCCATGCTTTGATGACGGATCGCTTTGGTTCAACAGGTAATGATCCTGAAAGAAATTTAATTTGGGATTTGCATCGACCTGAGAATAAATCTGCCAGTGTTAATACGGAAGCAATTTTGATGGTGATGGACCGTGTTGATACTGAAGGAAATTCCGGAGGAATGTCTTCCATGCGACAGGCAGTACCTTTTTGGATTACAAATATTAATACCCCAAATGGTAACAGAGGTACAATTGATCAACCCGGAATTGAAATAGACCTTGTGTCAAAGTACGGCAGAGGAATTGGTAGATTAAGGGGTACCTGGTACCATCAAAGCATGATTTGGGATGATGAAAATGATTTGAGACATGCCCCCGGAAACTGGATGGACATGACGGACATGGTTTACAATAATCCGGCACTAAAAGGCTCCGATGAATACTACGGAGAACCTCTACAATTCAGAAACGAAGAGGGGACAGTTCTGGTGGTGGATACTATCCGAAGTTGGTTTTCATGGCCTCATTATAAACTATTTATCCCTGACCCTCAAAATATTAGACCTAGTGGAGGGCATAGCGATTGGTACATTTTCAGGTTAGCAGAAACCTACCTTTTAAGGGCTGAAGCTTATGTTTGGAAAAGAGATTTAGCCAATGCTGCCAATGACCTAAATGCGGTGAGAACAAGAGCCGGTGCAGCACCATATGGTCCTGAAAAAATGAATATTGGAACCATTCTTGATGAAAGGGCAAGAGAATTGTATTACGAGGAACCTAGGAAAACAGAACTTACCCGAATGGCATTTATATTTGCCAATACCGGTATTGAAGCTTACAATGGTAAAACGTATTCTATGGATAATTTCTCTGAAAACAATTTCTTGTTTGATCGAATTATGTCTGTAACGGACTTCTACAATAAGGGCGTTTCAACCAGGCATGGAGACACGTATACTTATAGTCCTTACCATGTATTATGGCCAATTCCTGCACCTGCCATAAACAGTAATACCAAGGGAATTATCAATCAAAACAAGGGGTATTCAGGATATGAAAACAATGTTCCACCTCTGACAACTATAGAAGAAAATATAAGTGAATAATTTCTGTTAAATTTTTACTCAAAAGCCCAGGAAAATTAGATTTTTCCGGGCTTTTTTTGTTTAGTTTCGATTTTCACCCTACACAAAGTTAAAAAATCTTTTTCTTCTCCAATTATTTAATCATTTCTAAGCACATAAAAATCTTGATAGATAACCTGGGTGGTTCGTAAAATAGTTTGGTATCATATTTACTTTCTTTCGGTAGAATAAGTAAGTAAATATAGCCCATTATTTTGGTGGTTTTGCGGCCTTTTTTTTAGCAACAATGCTGACAAAATCTCGACCTGAGTTAGCTACATAAGGTTACTTATAGATGTCTTAGAATCCAGGTTAAATTGAGGATAAATAAATAAAGAGTGAAACATAAGCTTTAAGTAGTCACCATTTTGATTTTTTCTGTGGAAGATTTGTAAATGGTGGCTACTTTTTTCATTGCTTTGCCCAACTTTCGTTCAGCTTTGTTATAGTTTTTCCAGTTGTCCATCAACTTATCGGCAATTTGCCTGCCCTCCGTTTCTTCTATTTCAAATACCCAATCTGCCAATCCCAGGTCATAGTACATCTGTCCTTTGATCGTGTCTTCAGGTTGTCGCAAATAAAACATGGGTGTTCCATTGGCAGCTGCTATAATTGGAGAATGGCATTCGAAACTGATCACTGAATGAGCGCTCGCATAAATCGATGCTGCTTCATCAGGAAGCCAATAATCCCGTTTGATAACCTTGCTTTTCACATCCTCTGGAAGGGGGTCAATCAGTAATTCATCCATAATGTCTACCTGATAGGTCATCTCAGGGCAAATCAATACTTTGTTGCCTGTTTTCCGCACCCATTCAATCATCGCTACCCTCATTTTAGCATGGTCTACCTCTTTGTATTTTTCGTTGGTTTCTTCTACTTCCTGGATTTTTTCTGCCGACCAGTCAACCTTTTTGATTTTATGGTAAGGCGTGTATCTGAGCCTAGGTATGACACATATAAATTCCTTTTCTTTTAATTGATGGGTTTCTAAAAACGAAAGGGCTTTTTTATCATCCAAAAGGTCAAAGAAAAAAGTAGCATCCGGAGCAAATGAAATGTTTTCCCCAGTGATCCCATGGTTTTTCAAGACTTTTAATGAAGCCGTTTCTCTGGTATATATAAAAGAGGAAGCATCCAATACTTTTTTTAATTCTGGAGAAATGGATTGAATGGTTGTACCAAAAATACCAAAAGGTTTATCGGTATATTTCATCCATGCCTCAAGGTTGTCTTGCCCCACCACAGATGGTCCAGAGCCATGGACCAAAATATCGGCCTTTTTCATGGCAGATATTACTTCTTCATTCTCCACGCTACTATCTGCGGCCACTGATCCATATATAATTTTAACCTCTGGGTAGTTTTTATGGAGAAGTTCCTTCACTTTTTCTCCTTTGGATTTTTTCCAAAGGACAATTTCATACTCGGGCAGGAAGGTATTTAATATATGGATCAATCCTGGAGTATGTGCAATATCACCTATGTTCACATCTTGCCAGCCAGACACCAGCAATATGGTCTTGGTCGGATTTAAAGAATTATTCCTACCAATAGCACCGGTAATAGACGCCACCAACATCCCTGTTGACAGGTAACTGATTCTTTTCAATACTTTTCTTCTTTCCATAATCCTTCCTAATTGTCTCGTTCTTAAAGACACTAAAATGGCTTTATTTAAGGCAAAATAAAATAAATCCCGCAAGTATTTTAAGGTTCTGATTTTTCCTTACAGTAGAAACACATCCTTGAATACATTCCCATTTGGGAATTAGTTAAGAGCCAATAATACCTTTCGTTAAAAAAAACTCCTCGACCGAAAGCCGAGGAGTTAAATATAAATAGAGACTATTTCTTATAAACCAAAAACGGATGGCAGCCAAAGGGTAAGTTCTGGCACCAAGGTGATAATAAGCAATCCTAGCAACATGGCCAGGAAGAAGGGCATTAAGGGGAAGAAAACTTTGGCAATGGTCGTTTTGGCCACTCCCACTCCTATAAATAAAACGGAACCAACCGGTGGTGTACACACCCCAATACATAAATTCAATACCATTATGATTCCAAAATGAATTGGATCTATTCCTAAAGTCACCACTGCTGGTAAGAAAATAGGCGTGAAAATCAATACTGCCGGTGTCATGTCCATAAAGGTTCCTACAAATAGTAAGATCAAATTAATCATAATTAATACGACAAACTTATTGTCACTGAGCGACAACAAAGCCGTACTAATAGACTGAGGAATATTTTCACTGGACATGGCCCATGACATGCTCATTGAAGTAGCGATCAGCAACATAACAATCGCTGTAGTTTCTGAGCTTTTCAATAAAATGGACGGTAGGTTTTTTAGTTTTATTTCCCCGTAAATGAAGGACAAAACCAGGGTGTAGACTACAGCTATAGCGGAGGCCTCTGTAGCAGTAAATACGCCTAAAACTATCCCTCCGATCACCACGACTAACAGCATCAAACTTGGAAATGCTGCCAAAAATTTTGTTCCTAGCTCTTTAGCACTTGTAGGCTCACCAGGTTTTAGCTTGTGTTTTTTGATAAAAATCGCTGCGGTGATCATCAAAAATAAACCTATCAATAACCCCGGAATATATCCAGCTATAAACAGTGCAGCAATCGACACACCACCACTGGCCAAGGAATATACAATCAGCACATTGGATGGGGGAATGATCAATCCAGTAGTAGAGGCAGTGATATTTACCGCGGCGCCTAATTCTCTAGGGTACCCTTCTTTTTCCATTCTTGGGGCTAATATACCTCCAATGGCAGAGGCTGCGGCGGCGGCGGAACCTGCAATGGCACCAAAAAGCATGGCTGCGATTACGTTTACATACAGCAATCCTCCCGGAAGCCTTCCGGTCATGGCTTTGGCTAAATTAATGAGGCGATTTGCAATGCCACCTTTGTTCATTATTTCGCCTGCCAAAATAAAAAACGGAATGGCAAGTAGGGCAAAACTATCCAATCCCACTCCCATTCTTTGGGCGATGGTGGTAGCTGAAGGTACTGATGCAATGGTTACTGTTAGGGTGAGGAAGCTTGAAAAACCCAATGCCCAAGCTACAGGAACGCCAATACCCATTAAAATTATAAAACTAACGATCAGTATTAATATACTTAAATATTCTTCCATTGTTGATTAATTTTGGGCGTCTTTTTGATTCATTAAATATTTAAGGTCTACCAATTGATAAAAAAGCACCAACAGACCGGAAAAAGGGATCATCATATAAACATAAGCCAAGGGCAGTTGCAACGTAGCTGATTTTTGTTCCAAAATAAACGTGATATAAACCAAGTTTGCGCCTCCCATAATCATTACAGGGATAACAAAAAGTATGATTACCACATTTATTACCATAAGTAATTTTCGTTTTGCTTCACCCTTGAGCTTGGTAGGTAATAAATCTATGGCCAGGTGATTTCCCTGTCCAGCCACATAGGCTGCACCTAACATACCCAACCATACCAATAGATACCTCGATAGTTCGTCAGTAAATGAACTTGGGGATTGAAGCACATACCTGGAAAAAACCTGCCAGGTTACATTGATGACCATTACACCCAAAATGACCATCAACATGATCCCGACAATTTTATCTAATTTTAATTTTAAACTGATCATCGCTTAATATTTTCTGATTTCCTGAACCAATTTATACATCTCCGGATCTTCTACCTTCATTATTTCATAAACCTTTTCAGCTTCCTTTCTAAATGGCTCCTTATCTGGATAAAAAACTTCTACTCCTGCTTCCTCTAAAATTTTCATCGATTCAGCTACAGATTCTTCCCATAGCTTATATTGGTAAACAGCAGATTCATCAGCAGCTTCCTGTAGCCATTTTCTTTCTTCTTCGGAAAGTAGGTCCCAAACTTTAGTACTGACGATCATCATGTCCGGAATAGCAGTATGTTCATTTAAAGAGTAATATTTAGCGACTTCATAATGCCGTGATGTTACAAAACTTGGTGGGTTGTTCTCTGCGCCATCTACGATTCCTTGTTGAAGTGCCGTATAAAGCTCTCCAAAAGAAACAGGTGTGGGGGAACCACCAAAACTCTGGACCATGTTCACTGCCGTGGGACTCTCCATGACCCTAATTTTTAATCCTTCAATATCCTCAGGGACCAATACGGGTTTTTCTTTGGTATAAAAACTGCGTTTACCACCATCATAAAAGCATAGGCCTTTTAGCCAGTATTTCTCACCTGCTGCTAAAAGTTTTTTACCTATGGGGCCTTCTAGCACCCTTTCCTGTTGTTCATCATCTCGGAATAAATAGGGCTGACCTAATATTTTTATTTCCGGGGCGAATCCTTCCATCGCTGCAGTGGAAACTTTGGTCATGGCCAAGCTACCTATTTGTAGCAATTCTACCAGTTCCCGCTCAGTTCCTAATTGCTGGTTGGGATACACTTGTACAATCAATTTTCCGTCAGATTTCTCCTTTGCTTTTTCTGCTAAATACAACATGGCTGCATGCACAGGATGACTGGTATCCAATCCATGACCAAGTTTTAATATCCTTACCCCTCCCGGTTTCGAGCAGCTCACCAAAATAACTGCTAAAAACAGCATAATTAGGTAGATTGGAAAATTTGTCTTTTTAAATTTCAACATATGAATTGCAATATAATTTGGGTTTCTATTATTCGTTCACTTCTTAAAATTATATGAATTAAGCTTTATTTCAATAATTCACTCACAATATCTCTAATCTATTATTCAGCATTGAAACGTATTGGTAAAATAGCACTCTCAAATATAGCCTGACTAATAATGGTTTAGCCAAGTATTTTCAGAAGGTTTCACTCGCAATTTATTCCTGTCCTCAATTACTATTTTCCAGCAATTTTGGTATTTCAATGTGAATTCTCTTCATGAAACCTTAGAAACGATTTTGGAATACTGACAATAAACCATCAAAATTAATGGGTATTTAAAAAAAAAGAAGCCCTTAGCCTCTTTTCTTTTAATTTATTTATAAATTGTGCAATCGATTGCTCAAGATAATCAAATAATTGAAATGGTGCATAAAGTTTTACAAATTCATCCTGATGACAACGTTCTGGTTGCGTTAACGGACCTTAAAAAGGGCGAAATCATCCAATTTGGAAATAATGAAATCACATTAAAAAGTAGTGTTTCTGCCAAGCATAAATTCACCGTTTCTGACTTAGGGCAGGATGATAAAGTTTATATGTATGGCATAATTGTCGGTAAAGCCTTGTTCCCCATAGCATCAGGTGATGTAATCACGACGAGCAACCTTGCCCACCAAACAGCAACATACACTGGCCAAAGGAAGTCATTTAAGTGGAATGCCCCTGACGTAAGCAAATGGAAAAACAGGACATTTGATGGCTATCACCGACCTGATGGACAGGTAGGAACTGCCAATTATTGGCTGGTAGTGCCTTTGGTTTTTTGCGAAAACCGGAACATAGAAATCATGAAGCAGGCTTTTGTAGAGGAGCTGGGTTTTGCTAAACCCAATCCCTATAAATCGTTTGTGAAACAAATGAAACAACTTTATCTCGATGGAGATAAAGAAGGGCTTCAGCAAGTCAGTGTGGAAACTTTAGAACTGGCAGGCGAAGAAAAGATATTTAAAAATTTAGATGGTATCAAATTCCTAACCCATAATGGAGGTTGTGGTGGTACTAGGCAGGATTCTGAGGCGCTTTGTGCCTTGATCGCCGGATACATCAACAACCCAAATGTGGCGGGTGCAACAATTTTAAGTCTGGGTTGTCAAAATGCGCAACCAGCGATTTTAAAAGAAAAAATAGCCAATATAAATCCGGATTTCAAAAAACCTGTAATCATTTTAGAACAGCAGGAAGAAGGCACCGAACCCCAACTACTCACCAAAGCCATCCAATCTACCTTTCTGGCAATGACAGAGGCCGATCAAATGGTAAGGAAACCAGCACCATTGAGCCAATTGACAATAGGTCTGGAATGTGGCGGATCTGATGGTTTCTCAGGGATTTCTGCCAATCCATCCTTAGGTCAGGTGTCTGATATTCTTGCCGCCTTGGGAGGTAAAACCATCCTATCGGAATTCCCCGAGCTATGTGGTGTGGAACAGGAATTGATCAATAGGTGTACGACCGATGAAAATGCAGAAAAATTCATCCAATTAATGCGGGCATATTCCGCTTCAGCCGAGGCCGTTGGTTCAGGTTTTGACATGAACCCCAGCCCAGGAAATATCAAAGATGGGTTGATCACAGATGCCATGAAATCAGCCGGAGCAGCCAAAAAAGGTGGAACCTCGCCCATTGAAGATGTGCTTGATTATACCGAAATCGCTACAAAACCAGGACTAAATTTATTGTGTTCGCCTGGAAACGATGTGGAAAGTACAACCGCAATGGCAGGCTCAGGTGCAAATATTATCTTGTTTACGACCGGCTTAGGAACACCTACTGGAAATCCCGTAACACCGGTTATTAAAGTATCTTCTAATAATAAAATGTCCAAGCGGATGCCGGATATAATAGATGTGAATACAGGGGGAATTATTTCTGGGGAAAAAACCATTCCTGAAATGGGGGATGAACTTCTGGAGTACATCATCCAGGTGGCTAGCGGTAAGGTTAAAGCAAAGGCCGTTTTGTTGAATCAGGACGATTTCATACCTTGGAAACGAGGAGTTTCTCTTTAAAATATATACTAATAACTATAATTATAAAATGTCTCAATTATTTTCAGTAAAGAATAAAGTCATCATTATTAGTGGTGGAACGGGTGTTTTAGGCAAAGCAATGGCCAAGTACCTGGCAAAAGAAGGTGCACAGATGATTATCCTCGGTAGAAACGAGGAAAAAGTAACTGCACTAGTAAGTGAAATTAAGGATGACGGCGGTTATGCCTATCCTGCTGTCGCAGATGTAACCAACGAAAAAGACCTTTCCCTAGTCAAAGAAAATCTAGAGAAGGAATTTGAGCAGGTAGATGTTTTGATCAATGCAGCCGGAGGAAATATGCCTGGGGCTACGGTCATGCCGGATCAAATGGTTACAGACTTGTCTTCAGATGCTGTAAAAACAATTATGGATCTCAATTATATGGGAACTTTCTTACCTATAAAGACCTTTTTGCCTTTATTGGTCAAATCCAATAAAGCGTCAATCATTAATATCTCTTCTATGGCGGCCAGTAGACCCATGACCCGAGTGATGGGATATGCCTCAGCTAAAGCGGCTGTAGATAATATGACCAAATGGATGTCTGTGGAATTTGCTAAAAAATATGGCGCAGGATTACGCGTCAATGCTGTAGCACCCGGCTTCTTTTTAACAGCTCAAAATGAAGCTTTGCTAACCAATAAGGATGGCAGTCTCACACAACGTGGCAATCAGATCATTGACCATACACCAATGGCAAGATTTGGAAGTCCTGAGGAGCTTTTTGGTGCAGTACAGTGGCTGAGTAGTGAAGCATCAAAGTTTGTAACCGGAACGATTATCGAAATAGATGGAGGATTTAGCGCGTTTTCAGGAGTATGAGCAATAATAATCAACCCATATATATGGAACAAACCATGCGTTGGTATGGTCCAAATGATCCAGTACAGTTGTCAGATATCCTCCAATCGGGAGCTACAGGCATAGTTACCGCCTTGCATCAAATTCCCAATGGCCAAGTCTGGACACGTGAAGCAATAAAGGAGAGAAAAGCGATCATTGAAGCAGCAGGACTTACCTGGTCGGTCGTTGAAAGTGTACCTGTGCATGAAAACATCAAAACCCGATCAGGGAATTTTGAGGAGTGCATCAAAAATTATAAGGACAGCATCAGAAACCTGGCTGCTGAAGGTATCTTAACCGTTTGTTATAATTTCATGCCCATATTGGATTGGACAAGGACCAACCTTGCTTATCCCATGGCTAACGGAGCAAAAGCACTTCGCTTTGAAATGAAAGCTATTGCTGCCTTTGACTTATTTATTCTTCAACGACCAAGTGCTGCTGCAGATTACAGTGAAAGCATGAAACAAAAGGCCAAGGCTTATTTTGATGCAATGTCTGAGGAGGAAAAGAACCAGTTGGTCAATAATGTCATTGCTGGATTACCGGGTGCAGAAGAGGGATACTCTGTAGAGGATTTTCAAAAAGCATTGGATACTTTCAAAGGAATCGACGCAAAAAAACTGGGCGAAAATCTCAATTTATTTCTCGATGCAATTGTTCCTGTCGCTGAAGAAAACAAGTTGTCTGTTTGTATTCACCCTGATGATCCTCCATTTCCTATTTTCGGTTTGCCACGAGTTGTAAGTACAGCCAATGACTATGACCGAATTCTAGAAAACAACAATAGTCCCTATAACGGTTTTACATTTTGCACAGGTTCCTTAGGTATAAGGGCTGACAATGACTTGCCCGCCATGGTAAAAAAATATGGAAAGCACATTCATTTTATTCACCTGAGAAGCACTCAGAGGGATGAAGATGGAAATTTCTACGAAGCCAATCACATGGAAGGAGATGTTCCAATGGCCGATGTGGTAGAAGCGATAGTGAAATTACAACAGAAAATTGGTAAATCACTTCCAATGCGTCCCGATCATGGCCATCAAATGTTGGACGATCTGGGTAAAATCACCAACCCTGGCTACTCAGCAATCGGAAGGTTGAAAGGCCTTGCTGAACTGCGAGGTTTGGAAATTGGTATTGCCAGAAGCATCTTGAAAACAGATTAAAAGTTATTAACAATACATTCAATTAACCTAAGAATAATTATGAATAAATCTAATGATAGCAGGAGGGATTTTATTAAAAAATCCGCTTTGGCAACCATGGGTATTTCTTCTTTAGGAGCTATAGGGTTTTCTGCCAAAAGCTATGGAAATATCATCGGAGCAAATGATCGAATCAACTTAGCAATCGCCGGATTAGGAAGACGGTTGGGCGCATATTATGAACCCATTGGATTAAAATCTAGCAATGTAAATCTTATGTACCTTTGTGATGTCATGCCTTCGCAAAGAGAAAGAGCTGCCAAAAATTTCGAGAAACACATTGATTATAAACCAAAACTTGAAAATAGTATACTCAAAGTTTTGGAAGACAAAGAGGTTGATGCCTTGATCAATGCAACTCCAGATCACTGGCACGCACCAGGTACCTGGCTTGCACTTGAGGCAGGTAAAGATGTCTATGTAGAAAAACCTTGTAGTCACAACCCTTATGAAGGAGAACTTTTAGTTGCTTACCAAAAGCATTATAACAAAGTGGTGCAGATGGGCAACCAGCAGCGCTCCGCTCCTGAAAGTATCCAAATCATTAAGGATATCCATGAAGGTGTGATAGGAAATGTTTACAAGGCAACAGCCTTTTACAATTCAGCGAGAGGGGAAGTTCCTAACCAAAAGAAGGCTTCACCGCCAAACGGATTGGATTGGGAATTGTTTCAGGGACCTGCTCCTAGAAGGGATTATACAGAAGAAACCTGGAACTATAACTGGCATTGGTATGGCTGGGACTATGGGACAGCTGAGGCTGGAAACAATGGTACCCATGAAATAGATGTTGCCAGATGGGCGTTGCAAGTAGATTTTCCAGAAAAGGTAATGGTAGATTCAGGAAAATACCATTGGCCGAATGATGGCTGGACCATGTACGATACAATGGATGCTGTTTTTAAATTCTCAGACAACAGAACCATTCAGTGGGATTGTAAAAGCCGAAATGGACACAATACCTATGGGCCAGGAAGAGGAACCATTGTTTATGGAACAGATGGTTCTGTATACATTGACAGGGGTGGTTACAAACTTTTTGATAGAAAAGGTGATTTAATCAAAACCAGTGAATCAGAAAGCAATGAAGCTGGGACTGCATTAGGCGGCAGAGGCGATATGTCCACCCTTCATGTTGTTAACTTCTTTGACGCTATACGAGGTAAAGCGGAACAAAAAAGCCCTATTGACGAAGGTGCAAAAAGTGTATTGCTTTGCCACTTGGCAAACATCGCTTCAAGAACTGGAGAGGTGTTAACTTGTGATCCTTCAAATGGTCATATTACCAACAGTAAGAAAGGAAAAGCACTTTGGAAAAGAGAGTATGAAAAAGGATGGGAGCCCAAGCTAAAAGCTTAACCATTTATAATTTTCTACAAATAAATTCAACTTAAAATCCCCGAAAAAATTTCGGGGATTTTTTTTACCCAATTTTTAATCCTTTATCAAGGGGAAGCTATTTACCTTAAACCCGAAATATGCATAGACAATCTAACTCATTCAAAATTTATAGCTCTCCTTGTAAGAGCTAACTCTTTTCCTTTACGCCTTTCATCCTGCTCAAAAACCATAATCTTTGAAGGCCGTTAATGGCCTGATATATAATACCTACTGTCAAAGAAACCTTCGATTACCAATAAACGTGTTATCCATTCATTTACAGTACTTATTCTATATAGACAAAGGTTTAATTTTTATTGATACCTTAAATAATCGTTCCCTAATTAGCGCTCCTCAGGAGTAAAAATATCATAGCCACCGGTGCTATCCCGTGGCAAAAAAATGAAAACAGAATTATTTTGGTGGTATTGTTGCCTTTTATTTAACAACTATCCTGACAAAATACCTAGCTATGTTAGTTACTTACCAATACAATTCCCAAGTCTTCAAATCCAGGTTTCTCCTGTATTCGGATTCAATTCAAACGTGCTTTTCTCTTACTGATAGCGTTTAGGTATTTTGCATACCTGTTCATTACCCAAAGGTGTAACCTTGCCTGGGTGTTTACATAAAAGAACCAGGGAATTTTAGGCACAAATTCGTGAATGGCAGAAATTATATATTTGCCCCCTAAAACCTCCCTGAACTCCAACCAACCATAGTTTGTCCGACTCACCAGCCAGCCTCCTGTAATGTAAAAAAGTTGTCTTTTTTTATCACTCCTGTCCTTCACCCAAGACAATTGAAGCATTGGGGATTTTATAAAAAACACGAATAGACTAATGACCTTATCTTTGTCTTCTTTTGCTATAATTATAGATTTAAAAAAAATAGGTAACCAAACCTTGTACCGGTTGGCTGCCCAATAGGCACTTTTACCAAGGGTATTTGGTAACCGTTGTATGCTTCTGACGGTATTTTTTTGCCTATTAAGCGGCTTGAAAGTTGGTAACAAAGGTTCTTTGACAGTTTCAAGAGCAATTTTAACCGCCTCTTCGTAACTTTGGTAATCAATGGTAGCCGCATCAAAAGCCAGTTCTTTGGATACAGTCATGGTATGCTTCAGACTTTCCACCAAGGGAGAGACAAGTTGAGATGGACTTTCACCAAAATACCCTACCCATAATTTTGACAGTCCCGGAGAGAGAAAAGGAACAGAAAACACCCACCTTTTCTTACCCATCACCGACGAAGTCTTTATCAGCATTTCCTTGTAACTCATCACTTCAGGACTTCCTATTTCTATTGCTTTACCAAATACTTCTTCATTTCCTAAGCAAGAATCTATGATGGTGAGTGTGTCCTTTAATGAGATAGGTTGGGTCTCTGATTCTGTCCATTGTGGGCAGATCAAAACGGGCAATTTTTTTACTAGGTTCTTAATCATATCAAAGGAAGATCCTCCCGGACCTACAATAATACTTGCTCTTAAGGCAGTCAGTGCAGCAGTTCCGGTAGATAAGGTTTGCTCTACCTCCCGCCGGCTTTTCAAATGTTGCGACCACTCCTCCTCGGGCTCTCCTTTAGGCAAAATACCTCCCAAATAAATGATCTGTTTCACACCATTGGCTGTAGCGGCTCTGGAGAAATTATCTGCCAGAAGCAGGTCAGTATCTTCAAAACTTCCCTGATTAAGTCTGGTGGATGCATTCATAGAATGCACCAAATAGATGGCATAGTCCACTCCTTTAAGCGCCTCGGTAGTAGAAGAAATGGAATACAACTCCACCTGCCTCCATTCTATTTCCGGTTCAGGATTGTGAACCACCTCCCTTCTACTGAGTCCTACAATATGGTACTGGTCCTTAAACCTGTCCATAAACCATTTACCTATATAACCTGTAGCTCCCGCAATAGCCACAACCTTTTTTTTTCTTAGATACATCTTAATCAAACAAGTCCCAGGACAAATTGTTGGCGCTTCTATAAGTTATTCATTTTATTGCCTATATCTTTGTGTATATAAGTAAAAAATCAATCATTATGCATAAGTTTTTAATAGTTTGGTTGGCAGTATTATTTCTGCTATCCCCTTTAATGGCGCAGGAGGAAACGGGTTGGAATGTTTCCGAGCCAAATGGCGATTGGGAATTTGACTGGGTAAATTTCACAACAGATGAAGGTACCTGGATGAATTTGGATGTCAGTCCGGATGGCCGTACCATTGTTTTTGATATGCTCGGGGACATCTATTCTATTCCTGTAGATGGAGGCAGGGCAAAGCCTTTAAGAACCGGAATGCCCTTTGAAGTACAACCGAGGTTCAGTCCAGATGGAGAATGGATTTCCTTCACCTCAGATGCAGGCGGAGGAGACAATATATGGGTAATGAAGGCCGATGGTACAGCCGCAAAACAAATCACCAAGGAGTCCTTCCGTCTGCTCAATAATGCAGAATGGATGCCCGATGGTGATTATTTTGTGGCTAGGAAGCACTTCACCTCCGGAAGGTCCCTTGGAGCCGGAGAAATGTGGCAATACCACATCACGGGAGGGGATGGCTTACAACTGACCAAAAGAAAGAATGACCAACAAGATGTCAATGAGCCATCGGTCTCACCCGACGGCAGGTACCTCTATTATAGTGAGGACATGTCTCCAGGAGGGGGTTTTCAATACAACCGAGACCCCAATGGTCAAATTTATGTCATCAAGAGATACGATTTTCAAAACGGAGAAATAAAAACAATAATTGGTGGTCCAGGCGGGGCAGCAAGGCCACAAGTATCCCCCGATGGGAGTAAACTTGCTTTTGTGAAAAGAGTAAGAACAAAAACGGTATTGTATATCCACGACCTGGAAACTGGTGAAGAATGGCCGGTCTATGACCAGCTAAACAAAGATCAGCAAACAGCATGGGCTATTTTTGGTGTTTATCCGGGTTTCTCATGGATGCCTAAAGGCGATGAATTGGTAATATGGGCGAAAGGAAAATTGCAAAAAATAAACACCTCCAACCTTAGCCGAAGCATCATCCCATTTTCTGTAGATGCAAACATTCCACTGGCAAAACGGGTACACTTTGAACATCAAATTGAGCGGGAAGAATTTACTGCCAAAATGATCAGGGATGTAAGCACTTCCCCTGATGGAAAATCCATTGTATTTAGGGCTTTAGGTTATGTATGGACAAAAGAGCTGCCCAATGGCAAACCAAAAAGACTAACATCAGCTGTGGATTTTGAAGCGGAACCATCGTTTTCACCAGATGGGAAAAGAATCGTATTTGTAACCTGGAATGACTTAAACAAAGGTACAATTGCAGAAATTGACCTGAAAAGCAAAAAAACCACCACTATAACCCAGGAAAAAGGCATTTATAGACGCCCCTCTTATTCCCAGGATGGAAAAAGTCTGGTTTACAGAAAAGAAGGTGGCAACCTGGATCAAGGGAAAACATTCACCAAAAACCCTGGAATATATTTACTTAACATTGAAACAGGTGAAAGTAAATTTTTAACAGCTGCTGGAGATTACCCATTATTTACAAAGGGTGGTGACAGGATATTCTTCCAAACAGGAGGCAAGTTCTTTGGCAACCTGACCAAAAGTCTAAAATCCGTTGACCTAAATGGAAAAGACGAAAGAACGCATATTGAATCGAAATATGGCAACCGATTGGTTCCTAGTCCGGACAATAAATGGGTAGCTTTTATTCACCTTCACAAAGCTTACGTGGCTCCCCTCGTCCTCAATGGGCAAACGAATGATCTTGACGACAAGAGTAAATCAGTTCCTGTTGCAACGCTTGATAAGGACGCCGGGCTCTACCTTCACTGGGCTGAGGACAGCAAGACCGTTCATTGGAGCTTGGGTGATCAGTATTACAGTAAAAACCTTACCGAAAAGTTTTCTTTCCTTGGTGAAAAGATCGAAGAAGAAAATGAGCAGCGGGAAGAAGGCATAAGTATAGGCCTCACCGCTGAAGTAGACCAGCCAAAAGGCAGCATCGCATTTACAGGAGCTACGATTATCACCATGGAGGGAAATGAGGTCATTAAAAACGGAACCATTGTAACAGATGGGGCCAAAATTCTGGCTGTTGGCGAAAGTGATAAGGTAAGGCTACCAAAAGATGCTAAAGTTTACGAAATGAAAGGTAAAACGATCATGCCCGGTATGGTAGATGCGCATGCACATATAGGCGCCTTTAGAGATGGCCTTACCGTGCAGCAAAACTGGCAACTTTATGCCAACCTTGCCTTTGGTGTCACCACTTCGCATGATCCTTCTGCAAATAGTGAAACCGTATTTACCTTGTCAGAAATGATAAAGAACGGCAGCCTAGTAGGACCACGGGTATTTAGCACCGGCTTTATTCTATACGGTGCGGATGGAGATTTTAAGGCGGTGATTAATAAATTAGAAGATGCAAAATCCTCTATCCGTCGTACCAAAGCATTTGGAGCAAACTCCGTTAAATCTTATAACCAGCCGAGAAGAGATCAGCGGCAACAAGTACTGCAAGCAGCCCGAGAGCTCGGGGTAAATGTCGTACCAGAGGGAGGTTCTACTTTCTTCCACAACCTGTCCATGGTGCAGGATGGCCATACAGGCATCGAACATAACATTCCAATAGCACCGGTTTACAAAGATGTTCTTGAACTCTGGAGTCGGTCAAAAGTTGGGTACACCCCCACCCTTATTGTCAATTATGGAGGGCTTAATGGTGAAAACTATTGGTACCAAAAGACCAATGTATGGGAGAATGAAAAGCTTTTGCGCTTCACACCTAGAGGGGTAATCGATGCGCGGTCAAGACATAGGACCATGGCTCCAGATGAGGAATATGAAAATGGCCATATCCTCACCTCCAAACAAGTCAATGCACTTGCGGAAAAAGGGGTGAAAATAAATCTAGGAGCGCATGGACAATTGCAGGGTTTGGGTGCCCATTGGGAGCTTTGGAGTTTTGTTCAAGGGGGCATGTCAAACCATGATGCACTGAAAGTCGCGACTATAAATGGCGCACAATATATCGGAATGGACAAGGACATTGGTTCTTTAAAAGCAGGGAAATTGGCTGACCTGATCATTATGGATAAAAATCCATTGGATGACATTAAAAACTCCAATACCATTACCCATACCATGATCAATGGAAGGCTATATAAGTCGGATACCATGGATGAAATTGGAAATGATCCTAAAAAAAGGAGGCCATTTTATTGGGAAAACAATCTCTTTCACGAAGCCTTCCCATGGCATGAAAGCATAGAAACCTATCTGCATAGCGGTTGCGGCTGCCATGTCAATGCGCGATAATTAATTTGCTCTATCTACAAAATAAAAGGGGTCCTGTTGTAAATACTGGATCCCTTTTTCCCATATAGCCATGGCATCCATAACAACACTTTTGGCTTCTAAAACTTTTCCAGTTCTGTAATCTCCAAGGTCAAGGACGTTAAAAAGGCGATCATAACGTTGCTCATATCCTTTAAAACCATGCCTTTGATACGTTTTCTTTAGAGTTTTACCATTTGAAAGCCGCAGTTCGTGGTCTACCTTTTCTCCAAATAAATAGGGTGGAATGAATTTTTCCTCAACCGCATGCATGGAAGTATTGGGACGTGTTCCGCATCCCAAAAACATTACCTTCCCCTTAATCAATGGTAATTTGGCAAAAGGTGAATAAGGGCCACAAGGTGTCTCATCTTTTAAATGATCTTTCAAGAGAAAATCAGCTTTTACTCCCAAACCACATACGGAATGCGTGGGATGAATGCTTCTTTTTACACCCGGATAGGTTCTGAAAAACTCCGTTAAGCCTCCCACGCAAGAGACAGTGGTCAATTCGTTAAAAAGGGGTTGTGTTTTATTTACCGTTTTATAGGAAAGGCTAGGCATTAAAAGTGTTCCCTCATCTCCCAAATAATCCAAAAAAGCTTTGACAATGGTTTCTGCCCGATCAGGGAACCTGCCAAAGGAATTAAGTGAAGAATGAATCAATAAATGGTCCCCTTTTCTTACCCCTAATCGGTAAAGATCTGTTGATAAGCGATTAGAAATTTCGTTCATAAAAATTGTTATGAAGTTAAAAAAAACAAAGGAAATCAGGTCCTATTTCCTGGTAATTGTTTTAGTAAAACGAAATAAACCTAGTGAAAATTGTTTCACCCTTGAGAAAAATAGTTGCGAATTTCTGGTGGCTTATTACTTATGTCTTTCTATAACAAAAAAACTTCCCTATTTATGAATGGACAATTCAAAATAGGGAAGCTTATATTTTTTTTTAATGCTATTTATTTAATGAATTTTATTTTGCAAACTGCTCCAAGCCCCACCATTGTGAACTTCATTGTAACCGTTTGATTTTAATATTCTTTTTGCAGAGGCACTTCTCATGCCACTTGCACAACATGTAATGATTGGCTTGTTCTTGTCTTTGAGCCTGCTTAGGTTACTATTTAACGTTTCCACAGATATATTGGTTGACCCTTTTATATGTCCTCCTTGATATTCACCCTTGCTACGAACATCTAAAACAATAGCCCCTTGTTTTACCAATTCGGCAAAATCGACTTTTGGGCCAAAACCAAAAATTTGTTTGATTGTATTTATCATTATTCTATGCTGTTTGAGTTTGATAATAATTAACATCTAACCAAGAGCCACCATTGAAACATTCAATCCCTTGCTGCTTTAAATATTGTGTAGCTTGTCCACTTCTTCCCCCACTTGCACAACACAATACCAAGGGTTGTTTCAAGGATTTCAGCTCCTCAATTCTTTTATCCAGCTCCTGTAAAGGTATATTAATTGATCCCTCTGCATTTCCGCCACTAAACTCCATAGGAGTTCGTACATCTACAATAGTGCCTTCTTTTTCTTTGATTATTTCTATTAAGCTCATTTTTTTTCAAGTTTAGATTTTCTTTTCAAACACTGTTGACAACAAAACATCCGACTATTCCTTTTGATATTCAGTTTAATTGCCACCTATTCCGATGCAATTACCGACATATAAAGCCTCTCCAGCAAAGACAATAAACTGTTTGATGTTTTGATAATGTAAAGGTGTAAAAATGTATTAACCTGCACAGGTACTTTTGTTACATAAGAAAAAATTAATTTCTTCTCAATATTTCACTTCATGCTTTTATTCTTAATAAAACATGAATTTTAGTCTTGTTATTTATCAGCTATTTGCATCGCTGGAAATCAGTACTATTTTTGATTCTAAAGTTTCAATTGAATTTTCATTTCCAATAATTCTAGCCACATCATTCACACCAATTAAAATACTTAGTACATCTGGTTTAAGGTCAATGGTATCCTTTTGCCAGCGTTTCTTGTAAGTCTTTTATTTTATTTCCACTGACTCCCCTATTGTAAAGCATTAAATCCTCTTTTGGATAGTCATACCAAAGACGACTTGCGATAAGGTACGCATATCCATGACCCATAATATGGTTCCAATCCGCATTACGAGATCGACCACCGTCGGTAATTGAGTCCCCTTGAAATAGGATTGTCAAACTTTTCACATTTATGTTTTTACGAGCGTTTCTTTTCTGGTTGGCTGCTGTAAGAATTTTCGGCCAACTTAATAAGGACAATCCTGTTAATCCAAGTTTCATGAAAAACGCTCTTTTTGATGTCTGCATTTATTATGACTGATTAATGATGGTACCTTTTTTATGAAATTTTGCTATTGCCTTATATGCAGGATCCTATCTGGATTCCTCTAAAAGCAATTATTAGCAATTACTTCTTGACAATGTGGAAGGAACCTTGTTGTGGTGTAAATCATCAGAAATTGCCAGCTCACTTATTTCTCTTTCCAGGCCAATCCCAGTTTATTAAATCTTCGCTCCAAGCGATCCCTATTGAAGCGTTTTTATCAAAATCACCTTCCTGCTCAGTTTTTGGTCCTGAACCGTGATAAAACATAAGGTACTTACCAAACTTTGGGTTTTCAGTGAGGTTAATTACTGTACCCGCAGTAATTCTTCCTTTGGCCCAATCCCAATCCTCTTGGCCTAAAACAATCAAGTCTCCCCAATCCTGGTCTGGGATAAGTCTGTAAACTTAAAATCCACTCGTCTTTATATTGGATCACATTTCCAGGGCTACTGAAATTTAAATTTTGGTTTTTAGGCGTAATTATTTTGGTTGGACTCCAGGACTTTAAATCCTGGGATTGGCTATTTGCTGTGTAAAAATAAATAAGTCCATTTTCAGACCTTTCAACGGTATAAAATAGGTGAAAGGTATTGTCATGAAATAAAACCGCAGGGTCTCGGTAAGCTACTGAATCGTTTCCTGAAAAATAACTGGAAACTTTAGGGTCTCTAATAAGTTCTCTTGTGCATTTGTTTTTTGCGCAAACAGCAGTAAAATAATAAGCCAAGGAATGGGAAGCCATTTTATTGTAATCATATTGACAACTAATAATTGAGTAAGTTTTTAAAACCCTTTAATTTATTTATTTTATTAATTGACAGCAATCGCATTTCACGTTCCGTCCCATTTTTGGCTCAAAAGAATTTTGGTCGATATTAATTCCAGAGTTCA
>Ga0209390_10003322_pt1 | contig 26325 bp, 15 predicted proteins | sample BON01_FD_187212 | JGI IMG/M metagenome (GOLD analysis project Ga0209390, IMG submission 187212) | Freshwater microbial communities from Lake Bonney liftoff mats and glacier meltwater in Antarctica - BON-01 (SPAdes) (version 2) | ecosystem: Environmental > Aquatic > Freshwater > Ice > Glacier...
GGGGGGGGGGGGGGGGGGGGGGAGGTCGCGAGGATGATCTCTAAAATTGTCATCGTGGTAGAAAGGGGGGGGGGATTACGTGAAGTTCCAAAGTCCAGTGATCACGAGGAGGAATTACTGACGCCCTATCATCTTTGCGTTTGGCTTCAGCCCGTGAATCACCGAGGCTGGGTCCATGCCCTCTGGAAGTTCAGCCGCGTTACGGCGTTTGTTTGATGAAGTAGGAACGGTCGACGCGGTCGGCGTGGAAGAACGGGCCGCGAAATACACCACGCGATCAATCAAGACGGGATCGAAGGTCTTTGGCTTAAAATTGGCCGCTTCGATGGTCGATCTGACGACGTTGGAAGGTAAGGACACGCCTGGGAAAGTCCGCGCGTTGTGCGCCAAAGCGTTACATCCGCATGCGGGGCTCGACGTGCCGACGACGGCGGCGGTGTGTGTTTACCCGGCGATGGTTAAACACGCGCGAAAGGCACTCGGTGATCGGTCACCAGTCAAAATTGCGTCGGTCGCTACGGCGTTTCCGAGTGGACAGGCGCCGTTGCGCACGCGTCTGGCCGAGGTGAAGGCGGCGGTGGCGGACGGGGCGGATGAGATTGATATGGTGATCAATCGAGGCGCGTTTTTGGCCGGTGATTTTGGACTGGTGCAGGATGAGATCGCGGCGGTGGTCGAGGCATGTGGGGCGGCGGCACTCAAAGTGATTTTCGAAACGAGTGAGCTGGAGACCTACGATAATATTCGAGCGGCCTCTTTTCTCGCGATGCGAGTTATCCGCGAAGGTGATTTCATTAAGACCTCCACGGGCAAAACGTCGGCCAACGCGACGTTGGCGAATAATCAAGTGATGCTCGATGCCATCCGTGATCATTATTTGGATACCGGGGTGTCGATTGGCATGAAACCGGCTGGAGGAATTAAGTCGGCCAAGCAGGCGTTGCACTTTCTCGTGGCGGTTAAGGAAACGCTGGGTGATGCGTGGCTGACGAATCAGCGTTATCGTTTTGGGGCTTCCTCATTGCTCAATGATTTACTGCGGCAACTGCTCAAGATGCAGACCGGTGCCTATCGCGCGCCGTATGAATTCAGTGAAGCGGCAGGGGCCTACTAAGTGGTGGCCGCGAATGACACCAAGACTGCGGCGACCTCGAACCCAATGACATAATTTTTGATGCCTGTTAAAACTACTCGTAAGCAAACGACGGCGCGACGGCCGGAGCGTGAACTGATATTTGGTGATTTGTGGGAATTTGATCCGGCCCCGGAGTCGGCGGACCCGAAGCTGAAGGCGCGTTACGAGCTCTTTATCGGGGGCAAGTTTGTGGCGCCGAAAGCGCGTCAGTATTTCAATTCGATCAATCCTGCGACCGAGGAGGTATTGGCGGAAATCGCCTTGGCATCGACGAAGGATGTGGATGCGGCCTTTGAGGCCGCAGCGCAGGCGGCTCCGGGCTGGGCGAAATTGTCGGGGGCGGAGCGAGGTAAGTATCTCTACCGACTGGCGCGATTGTTACAGGACCGGGCGAGAGAATTTGCGGTGGCGGAGACTTTGGATGGCGGCAAGCCGATCAAGGAGTCGCGAGACTTTGATGTGCCCATGGCGGCAGCCCATTTCTTTTATCACGCGGGCTGGGCGGATAAGTTGGCTTATGCGTTTCCGGGCGCGACGCCCGTGCCGCATGGCGTGGTGGGCCAGGTGATTCCCTGGAACTTCCCGTTGTTGATGTTGGCCTGGAAAATTGCGCCGGCGTTGGCGACCGGGAATACGGTGGTGTTGAAACCGGCGGAAACGACCTCGATCACGGCGATGAAGTTTGCCGAGATTGTGCAGGAGGCAGGTTTACCGGCAGGCGTGGTGAATTTTGTGACGGGCGCGGGTGAAGTCGGAGCGGCCGTGACCACGCATAAGCTCGCGGCGAAAGTCGCCTTCACGGGTTCAACCGAGGTGGGTAAGATCATCATGCGGGCGACGGCGGGCACAGGAAAGAAGCTGACCCTCGAGCTTGGCGGCAAGGCCGCCAATATCGTGTTTGATGATGCGCCGTTGGATCAGGCGGTAGAAGGAATCGTAAATGGCATCTTCTTCAACCAAGGTCATGTCTGTTGCGCGGGTTCACGACTGTTGGTCCAGGAGAGTATCGCGGAGGCGGTGTTGACGCGTTTAAAAAATCGAGTCCGAACGCTTCGCGTCGGTGACCCGATGGATAAGAATACGGACATTGGTGCGATCAATTCGAAGGAGCAGCTTGATAAGATTACCTCGTTGGTGAAAGCGGGCGTGGATGGCGGCGCGGAGATTTTCCAGTCGGCAGGCAAGTTGCCGCGCAAGGGGTGGTTCTTTAAGCCGACGTTGTTCAGCGGGGTGGAACAGAGTCATCGGATCGCGCAGGAAGAGATCTTCGGGCCGGTGTTGTCGATTTTGACGTTCCGCACGGTCGATGAAGCGATCGAAAAAGCGAACAACACCGCTTATGGATTAAGTGCGGGGGTGTGGACGGACAAGGGCTCACGCATTCTCAAGATGAGCACGGCACTGAAGGCGGGCGTGGTCTGGGCCAATACCTATAATAAATTCGATCCAACGTCGCCGTTTGGCGGATACAAGGAATCTGGCTTCGGCCGCGAAGGCGGTAAACAGGGCCTAGGTGACTACGTGAAACTAAGCTGAGGTGGAGGCGCAGCATTTTTTTACCCACGAATGGACACGACTAACTATGCTACCGCTTCGCTGAATCTGGAATTAAATTGATGGGAAATACTACCACTGAACAAGAGTTACTGCACGGTGATTTGGTCTACCAAATTATGGGGTGTTGTTTTGAGGTCCTCAAGGAACTCGGGCACGGGTTGCACGAAAAGCCCTATGAGAATGCACTTATGATTGCGTTCGGAGATGCCGGAATTGCGGTCGCGCAGCAGGAGCCGTTTGCGATTAAATTTCGTGATCAAGTCGTCGGTCAATTCATCCCAGATCTAGTCGTCGATGGGGCGGTGATCATTGAGACCAAAGTGATTGATCGGATCACCGATCATGAGCGTAGTCTGATGCTGAACTATTTAAGAATCACGGGCCTGCGAGTTGGTCTCGTGGTCAATTTCAAACATGCGAAACTCCAATGGGAGCGGGTGGTTCTATGAGGAATTGGAGGCGAAACGGTGGTGAAGCCATTGTTCTTCAATCGCCCATTCTGGGCACCCATTTCATCACCCCTATGGGGCACACCAATTCGGCGCACCATCTCCGCGCTATCGCGCTCCGTGTTCTTCAATCGCCCATTCTGGGCACCCATTTCATCACCCCTATGGGGCACACCAATTCGGCGCACCATCTCCGCGCTATCGCGCTCCGTGTTCTTCAATCGCCCATTCTGGGCACCCATTTCATCACCCCTATGGGGCACACCAATTCGGCGCACCATCTCCGCGCTATCGCGCTCCGTGTTCTTCAATCGCCCATTCTGGGCACCCATTTCATCACCCCTATGGGGCACACTAATTCGGCGCACCATCTCCGCGCTCTCGCGCTCCGTGTTCTTCAATCGCCCATTCTGGGCACCCATTTGTTCCCTCCGCGCCCGATGGGCACCCGCGTCGATCACCCACTCCGCTCCCATCGTTCACTCCGGGGCAGGTCACTTCGCGACTCACCACCTAAGCGCTGTCGCGCTCCATCACCACCCCGACGGGGCACGATATTCAATCGCACCATCTCCACGCTCACGCGCTCCGTCGGGTCCATGTCATACCCTTCACTTCGTTCACAGACGTGGTTAAAGTTAGTCCATCAATTATCATGAGTCGTTTACCTGTTTCCAAGACCCCTAAGTGTTATGTCGGGGGGAAGTTTATTCGGTCCGAGAGTGGGCGGACTTTTCCGCTTAATGATGCCAAGGGGGAGTTCTTTGCTTACATCCCGCAGTGCACGCGGAAGGATGTGCGCAATGCCGTCGAGGTCGCGGCGAAAGCGGGCGCGGGCTGGGCGGGGCGCTCGGCTTACAATCGGGGCCAGATTATTTATCGCATTGCTGAAATGATTGAGCCGCGAGCGGGTGAGTTGGTGTCCGCGTTGATGCTGAGTGGGGTGAGTGCGAGTGTGGCGAAGGCTGAAGTAACCGCGACGATTGACCGTATCGTGCACTACGCGGGATGGACCGATAAGTATGAGCAGCTGTTGGGCAACGTGAACCCGGTGGCATCACCTCATTTCAATTTTACGGTGACCGAGCCCATGGGCGTGGTCGCGGTGGTCGCGCCTGACGATGCACCCTTGTTGGCGTTGATGACGTTGATTTTACCGGCAATTACGTCGGGCAACAGTGTGGTGGCCGTTGTCTCCGAAACCGCGCCCTATCCCGCGATCGTTTTGGGTGAAATGTTGGCAACCAGTGACTTACCCGGAGGCGTTGTGAATTTGCTCACGGGATTCCGGAAGGAAATGGTGCCAACGATTGCGACCCATGCCCACATTCGTGGGGTGGTCGGTGCGGTGAACGCGGACGATCAAAAAGCGCTCGAGCTGGGCGGGGCGGATAGTATGAAGCGCGTCAAGGTGCTTTCATCGGATGCGCCGATCGATTGGGCGGCGGGTAATGGACCGATTGCTTCGCTTTATGCGATCCGGGATTGCTTGGAATTCAAGACGACGTGGCACCCGATCGGGGCCTGAGTTGAGGGGGGCGAGAAGGGTTGAGACCGAGACGCAGGGTGTCGGGCGTAAAGCCCGACCCACCAATCGGATGCTACTTCGTGACTTGGTGGAGGCGGTTGCCTTGATCGTCGAAGAAGTCGATGACAAGGTGCTTGCCGGCGCTGACTTGGAGGAAACCTCCCGAGGGTTGGGGGGAGATGTAAGGTTGGGTGACGACGGCATTGGGATCGGTGCCCTGGGGGTCGCCGGGTTCGATGCCGAGGCGGGAGTTTTCATCGTTGAGGGCGCCGACGGCGAACTCCTCGTGACCGGTGGGGTGAATGCTGTGGTATTGCCAATGGCGGTCGCCACAGATCGTCATGAAGTTTTCAATACGGTTGACCTTTAACCAATCGAAGAAGGCGTCGGCTTCGTGGCGGAAGCCGTTAAGGCTGGCATGATTGTCGGTCTTGGCGGGATGGTCGGCGTCGGGGCTATCGGCGAGGTCGGGGCCGACCATCGGGGTCGGGGTAATGAGGATTTTCCATTTGGCGTCGCTTGCCTTGAGGGTGCGCTGAAGCCAGGCGCGTTGTTCGAGGCCCCAGAGGGTTTTGCCGGGGCCGTCTGCCATGTTGTTGGGGGAGCGGTAGTCGCGGCCTTCGGTGATCCAGATTTGCAGATTCCGGCTCACGCGATGGGTGCGATACGTGGGCGTGATGGGGTCGTGCATGGGCACGATGGGCATTTGCTCACGAAAGAGTTCGATCACAGTGGGCGAGAGTGGAAGCCGATCGGTGGAGTTGTCGGAATCGTTGTAACGGAAGTCGTGATCGTCCTTGGACCAATAGGTCGGCACGTTTTGGAAGAAATCGATCATGCGAGGAAAGCGAAACTGTTCATGCCAGCAGGCGCGGAGTTCTGCGACCGTTTCGGCGACGCGGTAGGGATTATCGTAGTAAACAATATCTCCGGTGCCGACGAAGAAGTCGGGTTTGAGCGCGCGCATGGAGGCGAAGGCGGGGAAGCCGAGTCGTTTGTCTTCGGCAGTGGCGGTGATCATCGGGCCGGCGTTACCCGCTTTGCCGTGCATGAATTTAATATAGTTCATGCAGCTTCCGACGATAAAGCTGACGTCGGTATCGATGGTGGCGCCGGGGTGAGTTTTGAACGAACAGATGGGGCCACTTTCGACGGCGTCGGCGTGAGGGCCGTAGATGGCTCGGTAGTAGTAAAGCGTGTTGGATTTCAGATCCGTGAGTTCGGCTCGGACGATAAAGTCGTGGTGAGCGCTCGCGGGGATGAAGGCGGTCTGTTGCGCAATCGCGAGATCGGGGCTCTCACTCCAAGCGAACGACACGACTCCCTTGGCTCCGGGCATGTCACCGGAATCGTTCAGATCCGCGGTCGCGGTGAGTCGCGTTTGGACGAGGGCTGAGGATGCCGTGACTTCTCCACTCATCGTGCCTTGACCGAGGTGGATGTCGGCGAATGCGAGGCCCGGAAAAATGACAGCAAAGCCTAAGATAGTGCGATAGGCGCGATGGAAGCGGGGTAGCATGGTGGAGTGATAGGAAAACGTTTGATCGCAGGCAATCTTGCAGCGACCCGCGGGTAATGGAGCACAAAAAAGGGCGTCCGGTTTGACGGACGCCCTTGAAAAATAATGCGCGGCACTTAGCCGTGCAGGTAAGTGTTGAGCAAGTTCTCGAGATACTCTTGGTGGCCCGAGATGAGCTTGGGTTCGCCGAGTTTGAAGGCGATTTTCTCAAGGTCTTTAAAACCGACTTTCTTTTTCTCCACGTCTTTGCCGAAACCGGTGTCAAAGCTGCTGTAGCGGTTCTTCACGTGGTCGGCGAACTTACCGTCGGCCAGCACCTTGCGGGCGAGCTTGAAGGCGAGCGCGTAGGCGTCCATGCCGCCGATGTGGGCGTAGAACAGATCCTTCGGATCGGTCGAGGGCCGGCGCAGCTTGGCGTCGAAGTTGAACCCACCGCTACCGAGTCCACCGGCCCGCAGGATCGAAACCATGGCGAGGGTGAGTTCTTTTACGTCGGTGTTAAATTGATCGGTATCCCAGCCCAGCAGCATATCGCCGGAGTTGGCATCGATCGAGCCGAGCATGTTGTGCGCGGCGGCCACTTCGATCTCATGATTGAAGGTATGGCCAGCGAGGGTCGCGTGGTTGGTCTCGATGTTGAACTTGAAGTGCTGGTCGAGTTGGTAGGTGCGCAAGAACGCGACCCCGGAGGCGACGTCGAAGTCGTATTGGTGCTTGGTGGGTTCCTTCGGCTTGGGTTCGATGAGGAACTGACCTTTGAAGCCGATCTCCTTGGCGTAATCGACCGCCATATGCAGGAAGCGCGCGAGGTGGTCTTGTTCCCGCTTCATGTCGGTGTTGAGCAAAGTCTCGTAACCTTCCCGGCCGCCCCAGAAGACGTAATTTTCGCCACCGAGATCGACGGTGGCTTCCATGGCCTTCTTCACTTGCGCCGCAGCGTAGGCGAAGACGTGGGCATCGGGATTGGTGGCGCCACCGCACATGTAGCGGGGATTCGAGAAGAGGTTAGCCGTGCCCCAGAGTAATTTGATGCCGGTCTCTTTTTGGTGGGTCTTGGCATGCTTGACGATCGCATCAAGGTTCTTGTTCGACTGTTTGAGGGTCTTGCCTTCCGGCGCGATGTCGCGGTCGTGCCAGCACCAGTAAGGGGCGTCGATTTTTTGGAAAAACTCAAAGGCCGCATCCATGCGCGTCTTGGCCACGGAAATCTCGTCCTTACCTTTTTCCCAGGGGCGGATGATGGTGCCCGGGCCAAACGGATCGGCGCCCGTGCCGCGGAAAGAATGCCAGTAGGCGATGCCGAAGCGCATGTGCGCCTTCATCGTCTTGCCCTCGATTACTTCGGCTGAGTTGTAGTGGCGGAAGGCCAGCGGATTGTCCGTGCCGGGACCTTCGTAAGGAATCGCGGGGATACCCGCAAAATGGGTTTTTTTCATAGTTACGTAGGGAAATTGTGGGTAAGGGGCCGGTAAGATCAGCGTGTCGTGGCTCACCCGTAAAGTAGGGAAAGCAAATGAACCAAAGATTCCGCCTGCATTGGCGGGCGGTCTGGAATCGTGCGCGGGTTTCTGACGGTGCGATAAATGAGATCAGCGTCGGCCGGCGGACGCGATAAGATCGACGAGGTCGGTGATGGGTGCGGCGGCGGTTTCTTTTCGCCAAACCGCGGCGGAGATCAGTTTCAGTCGGGGGCTTTTGAGCCGGATGAAGCTGACGCCGGGGTAGGCGAGCCGAATAAGATCGTCGGGGACTACGGCGGCACCGACTCCGGCACTGACGAGGCCAAGTAGTTCGGTGAGGCCGGAGGCATGCGCCGCGATGTCAGGCTTAATTTTAGCCCGCTCAAAAAGGCGAGTAAGCGTTGGGGGGCGATTCGGGAAGTGTTTTGCGTCGAGAGTGATGAAGGTGTCCTGGTCAAGTTCAGTGAGATTGGTCGCACGGCGGGGGGAGAGAGGATGGTCTGCGGGCACGACAGCTGCCATGTGGGCGACCCGGACGGCGCGGGTGTGGTAGCGTCGTTTGAGCGAAGGGCTCGCGGCCCCGAGGAGCGCCAAATCGATTTCGCCTGAGGCCAAGGCGCCTTCTTGTTCGCTGGGCGACATTTCGAAAATCTGCACCCAGACCTTAAGGTGAGTTTAATTGAAGGGTTTGAGCCCCTCGGCGAGGAGGCTAATGAGCGGGGCCAAGCCGATCACGGCTGGCTGCAAGCGCGGTTCACTTTTTCGTTTTCGGACTATTTTGACCCCGATCATACGGGATTTCATCCGCGACGGGTCAGGAGTAACGACACCGTGCAGCCCGGGGGGGGATTTCCACGGCACCCTCACTTCGATATGGGAAGTGGTGAGCTGGCTCACGCGTCTGGATCGCTGGGGGCCTAATTAGGCAGTGTAATCGCGAGTCAGCTCGCTCCTCGCTGACGGCATGGGCTCGGCGGAAGGAGGTTTGGGGATGAAATTGCTGGAAGGGGAAGAATTTTTGTAATATTTGATGAGTTAGGGATACAATGGTTAGACGTTTGTTTTCCGTTCCCCTTATTTTACGCCCTTTTGAGCGAAGCACCCCAACCCCACGATTTTTACGAAGAGCTTCTTGGCCAGATGCAGCCGAAGTTGCTGGCGTATATTTTGTCGCTGGTCGCGAACGTCGCCGATGCAAAGGATGTGCTGCAGGAAAGTAATCGGGTGATCAACTCGAAGATAGGCGAGTTGCGACGCGCGGATCGGTTTGCGGCGTGGGCTTATCGGATCGCGTATTTCCAGTGCCTGGCACTGTTAAAGAAACGGAAGGGCGATCGGTTGAGTTTCGGCGATGGACTGCTGGAGAATGTGGCGGCGCTGAGCGAAGAGGTGGGCGAGGAATGTGAACGGAGTTTGAGTCGGCTGGACCGCTGTTTGGCGCGGTTGCAGGACCAATCCCGTTTCGTCGTGAGCGATTTTTATTATGCGAATCTGTCATTGAAACAGATCGCGGCTAAGCGGTCGTTGCAGGCTAACCACGTCACCCAGATACTCTATCGGGCGCGGAAGGCACTGCACGGTTGCATCACTCAATTGGAGAAAAATGACCATGAATGATCTAGAAAACCTGATTGCACGCATGCTCGTGGGGGAGCTCTCGGCGGAAGAATCGAAACAGCTCGAGGCGCTGCTGACGAACGACCCGGAGGCGCGACGTCTTTATGTGACGCAATGCCAGCTGCACGCCCAGTTGATGAGTAACCCAGAGCTGAAGCCGTTGTTGCAGGCGGAGGAATTGATCGATGGCTCCGAAGTGGCCGGGGAGACCGAGGTGACCGCGAGTAAGAGTTGGCCGTGGCGGTTGGTGGTTGCGACCGCGGCGATGAGTGCGTTGCTGGTCTTTGCGACGATGCAATGGACCCAGTCGGATGCGAGCGAAGCGACTGAAACGGCGGCGGTGGCGATGACGACCCCCGAGGCGGCTTACGAACAAGCGGAGTTTGCTGACGTGGGATCGTTAAAGCGTCCGCCCACGAATTTCGCGGTGGTGACGGGCGGAGCGAAGCCCGGAGCGGAGATTAGTTTCAATCGGGATGTGAGGCCGATCTTTTCGGAGAATTGTTACCAATGTCACGGCCCGGACGCGAACTCGCGTAAGGCGGAATTGCGCTTGGATATCGAGGCCAGTGCGTTTGCGCCGCACGGCGAATTCGAGGCGCCAATTGTGCGCGGCGATCCAGCAGCGAGTCCGCTTTATAAGCGGATCACGAGTGAGCTGAAGAGTGAGATCATGCCTCCGCTTGATTCGCACAAGTCGCTGTCGGTGGCCGAAAAAGGCATTGTTCGAAATTGGATCAAACAGGGCGCGAAATGGGAGGGTCACTGGGCGTTTGAGCAGCCGCAAAAAACCGATCCAGCGCCCTCGAGTTGGGGGCGCGGCTCGATCGATGCATTCATCGCAGCGAAGCATCGGGAAGCGGGGCTGGCCCCGAACCCCGCGGCGGATAAGGCGACATTGGCGCGGCGGTTGGCGCTTGATTTGACGGGGTTACCCGCGCGCCCCGAACGGGTGGCAAACTTCCTGACCGACGAGCAACCGGATGCGTATGAGCGTTATGTCGATGAGCTGCTGGCCAGTCCGGCCTACGGGGAGCATCAAGCGCGCTACTGGCTCGATGCGGCACGTTATTCCGACACGCACGGCTTGCACTTGGATAACTACCGCGAGATCTGGCCTTACCGCGATTGGGTGGTGCAGGCGTTTAACCGGAACCAGCCGTATGATGAGTTTACGGTGGAGCAGATCGCGGGCGATTTATTGCCGAATCCGACCGAGGCGCAATTGCTCGCGACAGGGTTCAGTCGGTGCAGTCCCACCACGAGTGAGGGCGGGGCGATCGACGATGAATATCAGGCGATTTATGCGAAAGATCGGGCAGAGACGGCGGCGACGGTCTACCTCGGCTTGACGGTCGGTTGTGCGGCGTGCCACGACCACAAGTTCGATCCGATCTCGCAGAAGGATTTTTACGCGTTTTCGGCGTTCTTTAATAATATCGATGGTCCGATCATGGATGGTAACGCTTATGATACGGAGCCCAATTTGGTGATTCCACGGCCGGAACATCGAGAGCTTTGGACTGCGGTGAAGGCCGATTACCAAAAACAGAGGGGCGAATTTGACCGACTCAAAAAGGAGAAGAAAGAGGCCTTTGATCAATGGCTCGAGGAAGAAAATCCGACGGTTCCGACGGTCACGGTCAAGGCCCACTGGTCAGAAAAGCTCAGGGTCGCCGAAAGCGAGAATGACCTTGGGCAGGAAATTGATCTGCCCGCTGAAATCGACGGGTGGGGAGTGGATGCCCCGTTCACGTTTGTGGTCGATTACAAGTTCCCAACCTTGGCCGAAGACGAAGAGACGCTCGTCGCCTCCAAATTTGATGGAGACCGAGGGTGGCGCCTGTTCGCCCTCGGAGGAGATGACGCGCAGCCTGATCGGTATCGGATAAGGTTTGAACTGATTAGTTCTTGGGCGGCGGGGAATCTGATATCGATCACCTCGCGGGCGAAGCGTTATGTGGGCCTGACCGCGGGCAAGACGTTGCCGTTAACGGTTTCCTACGATGGCTCCGGTCGGGCGTTGGGGGTGCAGTTAGGCTACGCAGACAGGCTTCCGATCGACGGTCGGAATCTCGTGGATAATTTGACGGGTAGTTTTGCGAACGGGGCCCAACTGCGGGTGGCGTTGACTCCCTTGAAGAAACCGAAACTGGAATCCGAATCGGATGAAGACGAGGAAGAAGAGAACTCGGCGACCAAGTCTGCCGTCGACTCGCGAAACGCGTTTAGGGTTTTCGCGAGCGCGGTCCCGTTGCATCGGTTGGGTGATGATCAAAACACGAAGTCGGTCTTGAGCAGCCTCGCGAAGCCACGGAAGGACCTGAGCAGTTCCGATACCCGGAAGCTCAAGGAATTTTATTTTAGCGCGGTCGATCCGGAAACAAGTGCGGCCCGCGATCGCATGGCTGAGTTCGAACCGGCCTATCGTCATGTCTACGATCTCGCGACGATCTCGTTGATCATGAAGGAGCGAGAGGAGGCGGCAGTTGCCCACATTTTGATGCGGGGAGAATACGACCAGAAGGGTGAAGAGGTGGCGGCGAATGTGCCGCAAGTCTTAGGCGGCCTGGCGGATGAGCTCCCGAAGAATCGATTGGGTCTGGCGCGTTGGTTGGTTGATGACCGCAATCCGTTGACGGCTCGCGTCACCGTAAACCGGATCTGGCAAAATTTGTTTGGCACGGGACTGGTCGCGACGACGGAGGATTTCGGGATCATGGGGGAGAACCCAACGCATCCGGAGTTGCTGGATTGGCTGGCAGTGGATTTTCGGGAGAAAGGCTGGGATTTGAAGGCATTGATCAAGCAGATCGTGACGACAGAGACCTATCGGCAGGACGCGAAAATTGATGCGGCGGAGTATGCGGCTGATCCCGAAAATCGGTGGTTGGCGCGGGGGCCTCGTTATCGGTTGGATGCAGAGGTGATTCGCGATCAAGCGTTGTTTGTGAGTGGAGCGCTGCAGGACCGGGTGGGTGGTCCGCCGGTGAAACCGTATCAACCCGTGGGGATATGGAATGCGGTGGCGTATTCGGGGAGTGACACGCGCTATTACCACGAGGGAAAAGATGAAGCGTTGTATCGACGGAGTCTTTACACCTTCTGGAAGCGCACGGCGCCACCGCCGAGCATGACGACGTTTGATGCGCCTTCGCGGGAGAACTGCTCCGTGCGACGGGATCGCACGAATACGCCATTGCAGGCCCTCATTTTGATGAACGATCCGCAATTTGTGGAGGCGGCCCGACTATTGGCGCAGCGCGTGTTAGCGGCGCCGGACTTGTCGGTGGATGGCCAGATTGGGGCGATGTATCGCTATGCATTCGGCACGACCGCGCCGGTGCTACATGGAAAGATTTTGGCCGAGTCTTACCGCAAGTTTGAATCAGAGTTTCGGCGAAACCCAGAGGAGGCGAGTAAGTTGGTGAGTTACGGAGCATCGTCGCCGATGGAAACCGGAGATGTGGTGGGTCATGCTTCTTTGACGATGGTCGCGAGTCAGATCATGAACCTCGATAGTTTCATCAACAAAAACTGATTTGGCCCTTTTAAACCTCAAAAAATTTCGATCATGAATCCACTGGAACACTTCATTAATCTTGAAACCCGCCGACAGTTTTTGGGCAACGTGGCCAAAGGCTTCGGCGTGGCGGCGTTATCGACGCTGGGCGGAAAACAACTGGCGGGCGCTTCGATGTTCGGATCGGCGCCGAATCCGCTGAGCAATGGCATGCTCGGCGCGACGCATTTTGCGCCAAAAGCTAAACGCGGCATTTACTTGTTTATGTCGGGGGCGCCGTCGCAGCTCGACATGTTCGATTACAAGCCTGCGATGGCGGATCTGTTTGATAAGGACTTGCCGGAATCGATTCGCAACGGGCAGCGACTGACGACGATGACCTCGGGGCAATCGCGCTTTCCGATTGCGCCGACCATTTACGATTTCCAACAGCATGGAAAATCGGGGGCGTGGGTAAGTGAGCTGCTGCCGAACACGGCCAAGCTGGTCGACGACATTGCGATTATCAAATCGATGTGGACGGAAGCGATTAATCACGATCCAGCGATCACTTACATCCAGACCGGAAATCAAATTCCGGGGCGCCCGAGCTTAGGGGCATGGCTGAGTTACGGCCTCGGGAGTTTGAATGATAACCTGCCGACGTTTGTGATTCTGAATTCTTCGTGGACGGGACGGAAAGAAGCTCAGGCACTGTTTACGCGTTTGTGGGGAGCGGGCCCTTTGCCTTCGCAGCATCAAGGCGTGGCATTACGTTCCGATGGTGATCCGGTGCTTTATCTATCAAATCCACATGGGGTGTCGGGGGACATGCGGCGGATGATGTTGGATGGCGTAAACGAGATTAACCAAGACCTGTATGAGCAGTTTGGTGACCCGGAAACCCACGCGCGGATTTCGCAGTATGAGATGGCGTTTCGGATGCAGTCATCGGTGCCGGAGCTGACGGATCTTTCGGATGAGCCGGATTATATTTTCGATCTTTATGGTCCGGACTCACGGGTGCCGGGCACGTTTGCTTACAATTGTTTGATGTCCCGTCGGATGGCCGAAAAAGGCGTGCGTTTCTCGCAAATTTTTCATCGCGGTTGGGATCAACACGGAGCGTTACCGAAAGATCTACCGAACCAATGTAAGGATGTGGATCGCGCGTGTTACGGGCTCATTACCGATCTCAAGCAGCGGGGAATGTATGATGATACTCTCGTGGTGTGGGGCGGGGAGTTTGGCCGCACGATCTATTGTCAGGGAGAACTTACGGCGACGAATTACGGCCGTGATCACCATCCGCGGTGTTACACGATGTGGATGGGCGGCGCGGGCGTAAAGGGAGGCACGGTGTATGGGGAGACGGATGACTTCAGCTACAACATCACACAGGATCCGGTGCATATCCGCGACCTCAACGCGACGATTCTGAATCAATTCGGGATCGATCACCAACAGCTCAATTTCAAGCATCAGGGGTTGGACCTGAAGCTGACGGGGGTGGAAGAAGCGCACGTGGTTAAAGGTATCCTCTCCTAGTCCTCGCCGTGAAAAAACAATCGATACTTTTGATTCAGCTTGGCTGTGCCGTGATCCTGTTGGGGCTTTGGTGGATGTCGGGAATGAACCTACTGGAGGGCGAGGCGCAGGACACCTTGTGGCGGTTTTTCGGACGGTTTCATCCCGTTATATTACACCTGCCGATTGGGTTACTTTTGCTCCTCGTGGTGCTGGAGGGCATGGCGATGCGGGGGCAGGATTCCAAGTGGGCGGAACTGGTACCACTGGTATTGGGAATCACGATAGTGGCGACCTTGTTGGCGGTCGGTACCGGCACGATGCTGGCTTACGGCGAGGGGGCGGATGAGCCGCTGGTGAAGGCGCACATGCGGAACGGAATTTGGCTGGCGATGGGCACGGTGATGTTGGGCGTGTTGCACCATTTGCCGTCGCGATCCACCTACCGAATGATCCTAGTGGTCACGGTGGGGTTGCTCGCGTGGACCAGTCATCAAGGCGGTTCGATCACGCACGGGAGTGACTATTTGACGAAGTATGCGCCAGATGGATTGCGTCGATTACTGGGGCTCGAAGTGGAGGAGAAGGTGGTGATCGCTCGTCCGGAGGATTTGGTCGTTTTTGAACACCTCGTGCAGCCGGTCATGGAGCAAAACTGCCAATCGTGTCACAATCCGGATAAGCTCAAAGGGGAACTGAACCTGACGACGATTGCGGGGCACTTAGCCGGCGGAGAGATGGCGCCGGCAGTGGTGCCTTTTGATGTAGAAGCGAGCGAACTGCTCTTCCGCATCACGTTGCCGATGGATGACGAAGAGTTCATGCCAACGGACGATAAATCGCCCTTGAGTGAAGGCGAAATTGCGTTACTCACCTGGTGGATCGAACAGGGCGCGTCGCCGGATCAAAAAGTGGGTGAAGCCACGGTGATTCCTGATGCGGTGGATGTCTATATTCGCCAGATTTTTGCGACGATGTTGACCCCGGAAGAACGAGAGAGGGTTGAAGCAGCGCAAAGAAAACTGTATCAAGAGCTGAGTGAGTTCCGGACGCTCCATGGCGTGTTGATTTTACCGATCGAAGAGAACGCAACGGAGTTTACCTTGGAGACGAACGCGGCGCGCAAAACATTTGATGATCAGTTACTGAGCGAACTCGAACCGTTTGCGGAGAATTTCGTGATGGCGGATTTGAGTGGCACCCCGCTGACGGATAAGGCGATGACAAGTTTGGCAAAGTTCACGCGATTGCAGACGTTGAATCTCAGCCACACCCAGATCACGGGTCGGTCGATTGGGGCCTTGGCGGCGTTGCCGGAACTGGTATCGCTCAATCTCTATGGTTCGCAATTAGCGGCGGATGCCTTGCCTGAGCTCCTGAAGCTTACCGGGCTCAAGAAGTTGTTTATTTTCCAGACGGAGTTGGCCGATGAGCAATCGTTGGAACGGTTGCGCTTAGCTTTGCCCGATTGTGAAATTCGTGGTTCGATGTCCGGCTGAAGGACACGAACTTTATGAATCTAATCAAACAAACGGGGTGGGCTAACCAATGGTGGTTCGGGGCGATGAATTTGGGTTTGGCGCTCCCGCTTTTTGCCGGACTCGAGATCCAGGAACTCGGGAAGGATTACTTGTTTGATGAGGGCAAGAGTCGGTCGGGGCTCTTTCATCACGTGGAGGCGGAAGATGTGATTGGCGGGAATACGAGTGTGCGCAATGAGGGGCGAGAGAGTCTGGCTTGGAAGGGTAAGCCGGACTCGAACGGTTATGGTTACTTTCAACGCAACCGCGATTTGGGCCAGGTGATCAACGTGCCAGCCGAGGGGGGCGATGTGACGCTTGATGCGATTGTCTTACGCAGTAGCCGCGGTGACAACGCGGTCATGGCCGGAACGCCGGGAGCGGAGATGTATTTGCAGCTTTTCGAGGTTGAAATTTCCGCGGGAGAAATTTTGCGGATCAACGAGAATGGTACCAGCAAAGACGAGCCCGCATCACACGGTTTTGATCATCAATTTAATCGGGCGGACGACTTCATCGAGGGCCCCGATTATCGACCGATTCATCGGGTGGCGGGAGGCATTTTCCCTCAATCCCCCACGACTGATCGCTACGTCTACGATCGGGGGAAGAGGGAGCAGTTCGGGGAGCAGTTGGGCCACCTCCGGTATTTCCGTTTTGATTTGACCGAGGAAGATGAGATTACGCTCAAAGCGGGTCGTCGTTATGCCTTCATGGTGGGGTTTGAAGAACCCGGCCGGGCTCGAGGGCTCGCGCTAGCGATCTCTACGGCGGTTAATATCAAGGAAGCAGCTGAGTTTGTGCGGGATGAGAACGGCGAGATGCGTTGGGGGGTGCGCCGGGAAGGCAATGGAGGGATCGTGCCGAGGATGATTCCCAGTGAGAGCCCTCCGATCTACTCAATGGATCGTGCGCGTTTGGAGGATGAGTCACTCTTTCCCAGCCGCCACTGGAACATTATCCGCCCGACGTCGAACGGTTATCCGGATGTGGACACCTATCGGACCCTGCAATTCTACGTGGAAGTAAAGTAGGATGCGGACGGACGGGGAAGCCGGGAACTAGAACGGGGGTCGGATTGAGGCCTTTTCCGTCTCCTTCCGCCGCCCTTCTTTGTCACTTAACAAGTGACAAAGAAGCCGCGATGAAGACGACGAAAGGTCGGGTCGTAGTCCGGTTTAACTTTTACTCTGCGGGGCCGGGAGCGAAGCCATCTTCGGTGCCAGACTGGACGTGGTATTGACCGGTGCGAGTAGTGCCGGCGCGGGTGTTGTAGATCTCGATGATCCGAAGCAATTCCGTGAGGCTCAGTTTACCATCTTGGCTGGTGTCAGCCGCGTGGAACTGCGTGAGCGTCAGCGGATCACTGTTGGATAGATCAGCATCGGGAGCGAAGCCATCTTCGGTGCCGGATTGAATCTTGTAACGGCCGGTGCGGGTGGTGCCGAAGCGGGTGTTGTAGAGTTCGATGACCCGCAACAATTCGGTGAGGCTGATTTTGAAATCTCCGTTGGTATCGGCGGTGTGGAAGGCCGGTGCTTCGGTGAGGATCAACGGATCGGGATTGGCCAAGCCTTGGAATTGAGTGCCATCGGATCTCGGCAACACCATGGCGGTGAGGTTGTAGTCGCCGGTAGCAGCGGGCGGCACGGAGATCGTGTAGGAGAACGAAATTGGGCTGGCCGGGGTAGAAATCCAAGCCCACTCCAACAGTTCTGTCGCGCCATCGCCGGGCACCACTGTTCCGACACTGCCACCGCTACTTACATAGCTCCATGCTACGCTGTCGACATCGTCGGGCAGCAAGACCGTCCAACCCAAGCCGCTAAGGGTGCCAGTGTAGGTGATGGTGTTTTCGATGGTGATGGTTTCACCGCCCCGATAGCCGCTTGATGCACTATGCGTGGCCATGACGTCAATTACCGCGAGCTCTGCGGTGTTCGACGGGAGGGAATTAGCCACGTTGCTCACGATCACTTGGTAAGTGCCAGCATCGGCGGTAGTCAGGGCCGTGAGTTCCAGCGTCGCGCTGGTGGCACCCGTGATATCGACGCTGTCCTTTTGCCATTGATAACTCAGGGGGTCGGCTCCGGTCGCCGTGACCGAGAACATGACCGAACCTCCGGTGAGGGAGTTTTGATCGGTGGGTTGGTTCGCAAAGGCCAAGCCGTTGTCCACGACCGTAATCGTCCGCTCGGCGGTCGTGGTCTCGTAGTTGACGGTATCATCTGGCACGAATTCTAGCGCCAGATCTACACTGCCCTCGGCTAACGTCGCGCCGGCCGCGGGCGTGTAGGTGAAGGTGCCGGCAATGCTGGCGGACGCATTGAGCGCCGAACTATCCAGCGCGCTACCATCCACGAAGGGACCGGCGGGATTCCAAGTGATGACTGGCGCGGCTTTGGCGATGACGAGGGTGGCCGATCCTGAGCCCGAATAATTGTCGCTTTCGGGGGTGCCGGCCACGGCGTAGGAGCCCGCATCGGCAGGCACCGTCGCACTGCCGTCATAGGTGACGTTGACCGCGATTCCACTAGGAGTGGTGCTGACGGAGACCGCGTGCGTATTACCATCGTAGGTTGCGGCGAGATCCTCGAATTCGATCTGCACGGGAGCAGTGGTGACGAGGAGAGACTTGGCGGTCGTCACTTCCAGTCGGTTGGTGGTATCGGTGGGCGTGAACGTGACGCGGAGTATCTGCTCAGCGGCATCCAGCACGGTGCCGGCAGTCGGGGTGTAGACGAAGGTGCCGGGCGCATTCGCGGTGGCGTTGAGCTGAGTGGCGCTCAAGGCCGTGCCATACTCGATGGGCGTCAGGGTGACCCAGTCGATCACTGAGGATGCTTTGGCCACAACGAGTGATCCGGTCACCGAACCGACGAAGTTGACGTCCGAGATAGTGGCCGCGACGGGATAGGTGCCTGCATTGATCGGAGGGGTAGAGCCGCCGTCGTAAATGACGTTGGCGTTCAAACCACTCGGTGTGGTCGACACTCCGACCATGCGAGGTGATCCGTCGTAGGTCGCAGTAAGACCGGAGAGACTGACCGTGGCGGTCGCCTTGGAGACCGATAGGGACTGATCACCCGTGGCACCGAGGTAGTTGGTCGTATCAGTCGGCCCGAAGGTAACGGACAGGTTTTGCGAACCGGCGTTCAAGACGGCGCCGGCGGCGGGCGAATAGGTCAGGGTGCCGGGAACGTCGGCGGTGGCATTGAGTTGCGTGCCGCTCAAGGCGGTGCCGAAGACGATCTCATTCGGCACCGGCCAACTGATGATCGATTGAGCCTGGGCGATGACGAGGGTGCCGGAGGCGGAGCCATTGAAGTCGGTGTCGGTCACGGTCGCGACCACGGCGTAGGAGCCAGCGTCGGTCGGCACGGTGGCGTTGCCGTCATAAGTGACCGCAGTGGCTAAACCGGAAGGCGTGGTCGTCACGCTGATGGCGTGAGGATTGCCGTCGTAGGTGGCCGTGAGGCTACCGAGAGCCACCTCGGCCGGATCGCCCGGCACGATGACTAACTCAAAGGCGCCGATGTCGTCGGCGGTCCCACTGGGTCGGACGGAACCGCGTTGGTCCACCATGAGAGCGGTGGAGCCGGCCTGGAGGGCAGGGCTACCAGCTTGCAAGGCGTGGGTGGGAGTGGGTCCGCCATTCTCGGCCAAGGGGCCAAGACCCGGGGAGCTGATGTTAATCTGATCACCGATTTCGGCGAAGCTGGAGCTCACGTTGCTGAGTCCGACGAGGTTGTGACCGAGGCTAATTAGCGTGCCGTCGACCTGGTCCAAGTCATTGGTGGAGTTGGCCACCAAGATGGTGTTTTCGATAGTGAGCGTTCCGGCCGTCAGCCAAATGCCATGACGCATTCCACCGCTTTGATTCGGCGCGCTGTTTCCGGTGATCGTGTTGGAATCCAAAGTAGCACCGGGTCCGCCGGACCCGTAATTCGCGTTGAGGTGGATCGCGCCGCCGCCCTCGGAAGGGGATAACCCGGTGGCGGTATTTTCACTGATTGTGCTATTGGTCACGGTCATGAGGCTATCGCCGAGGTGGCGAATGCCTCCACCCGCTAACGCACTGTTGCCGCTGATCGTGCTGGCCGTGAGGGTGAGCCCATTCGCGCCAATATCGATGCCACCACCACCGCCGGAGTTCGCGGTATTGTCGCGAATGATACTGCGGTCGACGATCAAGGTGCTCCAAGACTGGATGCCACCGCCGCCAGCGCCGGAGGTGTTACCGCTGATGACACTGTCGACCACCGTGAGGAGGCCGAAAGATTCGATGCCGCCGCCGTCGGCGGACGCCGTATTGTCGAGAAGCATGCAGTTGTCCACGGTGAGCGTATTGTAATTCATAATCGCTCCACCGCCGCCGATGGCGTTGCCATTTATAAGGGTCAGATCACGCAGCACCACGGTGCCAGAATTGACTTGGAATAGTCGATAATCGCCACCCGTGTCGCGACGCACGGTGAGACCGGCCGAAGGGCCTTGGATCTCTAGATCGCTCATCAACCCGGGCAACGCGCCCGTGAGATTAATGGTGGTCGCACTGCCAAAGACCGTGGGATCAAACGAAATAATGCTCAGATCGGCGTTGGCGTTGGCGGCGTTGATGGCCTCGCGGAGGGAAGTGTGCGCGATGCCCGTGATGCCATCGTCATTGTCGGCTAGGGTGGTGACGACGAAGTTGGGTCCAGACTGGGAGACGTCGCTTGCCGTGCCTAGGGTGTAGAGTTGGCCGCCAAAGACGGAGGCGAGGAGTCTGGCTCCATCGGCCGACATCGCGACGCCATACCAATCGCGGGTGCTATCGAGGGTGGTCCAGTTAACCCCGGAGTCGGACGAGACGTAAATGAGACCATCCCGTTCTGCGGCGATCAGTTGAGAACCATCGGCGGAGCTGGCGACAGATCGCCAGTTGCGGGTGCTGTCGCGTGCGGTCCAGGTGATCCCGGAATCGATGGAAGTGTAAAGTTGGCCGCCATGAACGCTGGCCACCAGTTTGGAGCCGTCAGCCGAGCTCGCCACGCTAAACCAATTGCGGCTTTGGTCGGTCATCCGAGCCGTCCAGGTCGCGCCTGAGTTAGTGGAGGTGAAGATGTTGCCGGAGTTTTCTACGGCGACCAGCTTGGTGCCGTCGGCCGAACTGGCTACGCCGTGCCAGTTGCCGCTGTTAAACCGCACCGTCCAGGTGATGCCGGAGTCGGCGGAGGTGTAGATGCGATCCTGAGTGGCCGCGGCGATCAGTTTGGTGCCATCAGCGGAACTGGCGACCGTTCGCCACTGCACGTTAGAGTTGCTGCCAAACTGTTCGGTCCAGTTGGTCCCGAAATCAATCGAGGTGAAGATGCGCGCGCCATCGGCGACCGCGACCAGCTTGGTGCCATTGGCCGAACTCGCCACGTCATACCAGCTCTTTTGGCCGAGCGCGGTCAGCGCGGTCCAAGTCAAACCGGAGTCCGTGGACGTGTGGAGGAAACCGTTGTTCGTCACTGCGGCCATTTTCACGCCGTCCGCCGAGGAGGTCACTCCACGCCAGCTTTGAAAGCTTCCTTGCTGGGTCATCTGTTCGGGCGTGCCGGTGCCAGTGAGGCTAATGTCGAAGGGGTTTTCGTCGGAGTCGTTACTCGCAATATGGAGGGTGGCGCTCTTCAGACCGGTGCTCACCGGAGCAAAGCGCACGGTGAAGGTGGTGGTTCCCGCGGGGGTGATCACGCTGTCTGGAATGGCCGTGACCGTGAACAACGCGCTGTCGGTTCCGTCAACCGTTACATCGACTGAGGTCAGGTTGGCGGTGCCGGAGTTGCGGATCGTGAAGATCAAATCCGTGGTGCTGTTGGCCGCGGCGCTGCCAAAGTCGGTCATCGCTCCGGTCATGAGGTCGGTGCTCTCGGGCTGTTCGACCGCGATCTCTGGAGTCGGCACCGTGCCGGTGCCGTTGAGGACAATATTAAAGGGGTTTTCGTCGGAGTCGTTACTCGCAATATGGAGTGTCGCGCTCTTCAGCCCGATGCTCACCGGAGCAAAGCGCACGGTGAAGGTGGTGCTGCCGGAAGGTCCGCTGAGCGGGCCGGTCGGACTGGCGGTGAGCGTGAACAGAGCCGAGTCAATTCCGTCGATCGTGATGCCCAGGCCGGTCAACGTTTCGCTACCGGGATTGCGGATCGTGAACTCCAGGTCGGTGGTGCCGCCCGTGAGGATGGGACCAAAGTCAGTGGTGCCACCAGACGTGAGGTCGGTGAGCAACGGTTGTTCCACGGCGATCTCCGGCGCGGAGCCTAGCGTGTAGAGTCGGCCGCCGTAGACGGAGGCGAGGAGCTTGGCTCCATCGGCGGAGATGGCGACGCCATACCAGTTACGGGTGCTATCGAGGGTGGTCCAGTTAACCCCGGAATCGGACGAGACGTAAAGGAGACCGTCGCGTTCCGCGGCGATCAGTTGAGACCCATCGGCGGAACTGGCGACCAACCGCCAGAGGCGGGTGCTGTCGCGCGCGGTCCAAGTCACTCCCGAGTCGATCGAGGTGTAAAGAAAGCCGTTATAAGCGCTGGCCACCAGTTTGGTGCCGTCAGCTGAGCTAGCGACGCCAGACCAATTACGGCTTTGGTCGGTCATCCGCTCCGTCCAGTTTGCGCCCGAGTCGGTGGAGGTGAATACGTTGCCGGAGTCTTCCACGGCGACCAGCTTGGTGCCGTCGGCCGAACTGGCCACGCCGTTCCAGTTGCCGTTGTTATACCGCACCGTCCAGGTGATGCCGGAGTCGGTGGAGGTGTAGATGCGATCCTGCTTGGCCGCGGCGATCAGTTTGGTGCCATCAGCGGAACTGGCGACCGAGCGCCATTGCACGTTAGAGTTGCTGCCAAACTGTTCGGTCCAGGTGGCCCCGGAGTCGATCGAGGTGTGGATGCGCGCACCGTCGGCGACGGCGACTAGTTTGGTGCCATTAGCCGAACTGGCCACGTCATACCAGTTCTTGGGGCCTGAGCCCAAAGGACGCGCGGTCCAAGTCGCGCCGGAGTCCGTGGAGGTGTGGATGTGCCCGCTCGTTATTACGGCGGCGAGCTTCACACCGTCCGCTGAGGCGGCTACTCCGCGCCAATTGCTGCTACTGTCTCGGGCGACCATTTGTTCGGGCGTGCCGGTGCCAGTGAGGCTAATGTCGAAGGGGTTTTCGTCGGAGTCGTTACTCGCAATATGGAGGGTGGCGCTCTTCAGACCGGTGCTCACCGGAGCAAAGCGCACGGTGAAGGTGGTGGTTCCCGCGGGGGTGATCACGCTGTCTGGAATGGCCGTGACGGTGAACAATGCGCTGTCGGTTCCGTCAATCGTGACGGCTACGTCGGTCAGGTCGGCGGTGCCCGGGTTGCGGATCGTGAAGATCAGGTCCGTGTTGTTGTTTGCCGCCAAGCTGCCAAAGTCGGTCATCGCTCCGGTCATGAGGTCGGTGCTCTCGGGCTGTTCGACCGCGATCTCCGGAGTCGGCACCGTGCCGGTGCCATTGAGGACGATATTAAAGGGGTTTTCGTCGGAGTCGTTACTCGCAATATGGAGTGTCGCGCTCTTCAGCCCGATGCTCATCGGAGCAAAGCGCACGGTGAAGGTGGTGCTACCGGCGGGCCCAGTGAGCGGGCCGGTCGGACTGGCGGTGAGCGTGAACAAAGCAGAGTCGGTTCCATCGATCGTGATGCCCAGGCCGGTCAACGTTTCGCTACCGGGATTGCGGATCGTGAACTCTAGCTCGGGCGTGTCGCCCGTGAGCACGGGACCAAAGTCGGTGGTGCCACCGGACGTGAGGTCGGTGAGCGCGGGTTGTTCCACGGCGATCTCAGGCGCGGAGCCCAGCGTGTAGAGGTGGCCGCCAGTAGCGGAGGCGAGCAGTTTGGCTCCATCGGCGGAGATGGCGACGCCCCACCAACCGCGGGTGCTATCGAGGATGGTCCAGTTAACCCCGGAGTCGGACGAGACATAAATGTAACCGCCATTGTTCGATGCGATTAGATCAGTGCCATCGGCGGAGCTGGCGACAGATCGCCAGGCGCGGTTACTCTCGCGTGCGGTCCACGTAGCCCCGGAGTCGGTGGAGGTGTAAAGTTGGCCGTCACTCACGCTGGCCACCAGCTTGGTGCCGTCGTTCGAGCTGGCGACGCTAGACCAATTGCGGCTTAGGTCGGTCATCCGAGGCGTCCAGTTCGCGCCCGAGTTCGTCGAGGTGAAGATTTCGCCGGGGTATTCCACGGCGACGAGTTTGGTGCCGTCGGCCGAAGTGGCCACGTCGTGCCAGTTGCCGTTGTTATACCGGGTGGTCCAGGTGAGGCCGGAGTCGGAGGAGGTGTAGATGCGATCCTGATTGGCCGCGGCGATCAGTTTGGTGCCATCAGCGGAACTGGCGACCGTCCGCCACTGCCTGCCGTTGCTGCCAAACTGTTCGGACCAGGTGGCCCCGGAATCAATCGAGGTGTGGATGCGCGCGCCATCGGCAACCGCGACCAGCTTGGAGCCGTTGTTTGAACTCGCCACGTCATACCAGTTCTTCGGACCGGTGCTCACCGAACCCTGCGTCCAGGTCAGGCCAGAGTCGGTAGAAAAGTAGGGGAAACCGTCGTTTATCACGGCGGCCAGTTTGACGCCGTCGGCCGAGGAGGACACTCCGCGCCAACTGCGGTTACTTTCATTTTCATGCACGTTCATCTGTTCCGGCGTGCCGGTGCCTGTGAGGCTAATATCGAAGGGGTTTTCGTCTAAGTCGTTACTCGCAATATGGAGCGCGGCGCTCTTCAGGCCGGTGCTCACCGGAGCAAAGCGCACGGTGAAGGTGGTGCTGCCTGCAGGGGTGATCACGCTGTCTGGAGTGGCCGTGACGGTGAACAATGCGCTGTCGGTTCCGTCAATCGTGACGGCTACGTCGGTCAGGTCGGCGGTGCCCGGGTTGCGGATCGTGAAGATCAGGTCCGTGTTGTTGTTTGCCGCCAAGCTGCCAAAGTCGATCAACGCTCCGGTCATGAGGTCGGTGCCGGAGGAATCCTCCACCGCGATCTCGGAGGGAGAGGTGATCACCGGCACGTTCGCGTAGAGGGCCATGAAGTGATCGGAGGCGGAGCCGGAGCCAGCGAGGCTCATGACGGTCTTGCCGGAAAGCGCGCTCACACCGTCGGCGACGTTGACGGCGGTGGGAACGGCGCGGGGTGAATCGGTGGAGTTGTCGCCGACCTGGCCAAGAAGGCTGTAGCCCCAGCCGGCGAGGGTGCCGTCGGTGCTGAGCACGAGGTTTCCATCCAAGCCAGCAGTGATGGCCTTCACGGACTTGCCAAATAAAGCACTCACGCCGCTCGCGGTATTCACGGCGACCGGAACGGAGGAATCGGTGGTCGAATTGTCGCCGAGTTGACTGCGGTGGTTACGACCCCACGTGACGACCGAGCCGTCGGCACAAAGGGCGATGCTGTGTTGGTTGCCGGCCGCGATGGCGGTGGCGGTTTTGCCGAACAAGGCGCTGGTGCCGCTGGTCGTGTTGACGGCCGCGGGAGCATTGGACGATGACAGGGTGGTGTCGTTGCCGAGCTGACCATTGCTGTCGGAGCCCCAGGCGACGACGGTGCCGTCGGAGCAGAGCGCCAAGCTGTGATTAGCCCCGCCGGCGATGGCGATGACGGTTTTGCCGAAGAGGGCGCTGGTGCCGCTGGTGGTGTTGACCAAGACGGGCGTGGAGCGATTGGAAGTGGAGTTGTCACCGAGCTGGCCGGCGCCGCCGGTGCCCCAGGCCGCGACGGTGCCGTCGGAGCAAAGGGCGAGCACGTGGTTCGTGCCGCCGGCGAGGGCGACCACGGTCTTGCCGGAGAGCACCCCTGATAGGGTGACCGCGACGGGCACGCGGACGTCGGCGTTGTTCGTGCCGTTGCCGCTCGTGCCGTTGCCGAGCTGCCCACGCTGGTTTTCACCCCATGAGGCGATAGTGCCATCGGAGCAGAGCGCGTAGCTCGTGTGGCGAGCCGTGGCGATGGCGATGACGAACTTGCCGTTCAGCGCGGTAGGGACGGAGTTGACTTCCGTGAAGACCGCGACCGGGGCGAAACCACCGTTGGTGGAATTGATGCCGAGCTGGCCGTTGGTGCTGCCGCCCCAGGCGTAAACCGTGCCTTCAGAGGTGAGCGCCAGGGTGTGGGACAGGCCGCGCGAGACCTGCACGAGGGTTTTGCCCGCGAGGACACCGGAGAGGTCAGCGTCGGTGGGGACGGGGATGTTACCGGCCTGATCGATGGCCAGGCGGCCATTGCTGGCGCGTCCCCAGCCAGCGAGTCCGGTGTCTTTCCAGAGCAGGACAAGGTCGTTGCCGGTGCCGCCGTAATACCAGGCGACGAAGGTGTAGGTGGAGCCGCCGTGACTTAGCCGTAACGATGCAGAAGGAAACTGATATTGTGGTGTATTAAGGGTAAATGCGAAGGGAAATCAGGATGAGAAGCAGGGGCGGTTTCGGACTGCATCGCAGTTGGGAAAGGGAGATGTCAGCT
>Ga0209390_10003326_pt1 | contig 26285 bp, 23 predicted proteins | sample BON01_FD_187212 | JGI IMG/M metagenome (GOLD analysis project Ga0209390, IMG submission 187212) | Freshwater microbial communities from Lake Bonney liftoff mats and glacier meltwater in Antarctica - BON-01 (SPAdes) (version 2) | ecosystem: Environmental > Aquatic > Freshwater > Ice > Glacier...
ATGTCGAAATCAGATTCTTTTATTGGATAATAGCGGGAACTCAAGATAAATACTCTCTTTAAATATGATATGTGATCATATTATAGCAATAACTGTATCTATGCAATTACTTTGTTAACACAGCCTAGTACATCTTTTATAATTTTTTTGGCAATTGGCGCTGCCGCCCGGCCTCCGCCTCCCCCGTGGTCATAATAAACGGATATGGCAAATTTAGGTGTATTAAATGGAGCATAGCCAGTAAAAATAGCGTGATTACGGCTTTCCCAGTTAATATCTTCGCGACTTAGGTTATCCGCAGCATTTTTCTTGGCCTGCACTTGCGCAGTTCCAGTTTTCCCAGCCATACGCATTGATTTATAATTGACGCGACTTAGATAACCGGTTCCCCCAGGGCTATTAATAGTGTGATATAAAGCCGTTTTTATTATATCTAGATGTTCAAGACTAACATCTATTTGGGTATATTCCGTTTCTGAACGTACTATCCTTGGAGTCAATAGCTTGCCACCATTGGCAATTGCTGCAATCATACGCGTTAGTTGCAGTGGAGTAGTAAGCAAAAACCCTTGACCAATGGATAGATTTAAAGTATCTCCAAGGTTCCATCTAGTACCATATTTTTCTTTTTTCCAAACTTGTGATGGTATAAACCCAGACAACTCCCCTGGCAAGTCAATATTTGTACGCTGACCAAAACCAAATTTTGTAGCTACTTCAAGTATTTTATCCGGTCCGATTTGTCGTGCAATGCCATAAATATAGCTATTACACGAATGTTTTATAGCATCAATCATATTTAAGGCGCCATGACCACGGCTTCGCGAACAACGAAATTTATTACCTCCTAGAATAGGACCACCTGTACATATAATTTTATCATCAGGATTAACTCCGCTTTCTAATGCAGCCAGGGCAGTAATAATTTTGAAGATAGAACCAGGTGGGTACAAGCCTTTTATAGTTTTATCAATTAAAGGCCTGTATGGATTATTCATCAAGCTATTCCAGTATTTTGTAGAAAGGTTAATAAACTTATTAGGATCATAACCAGGGGAAGAGCTACAAATTAACATACCGCCATTAGTACAATCCATTACAATTGCACTACATCCCTTAGGACTTAAGTAAGATGTTATTTTTTTTTGTAAAATTGAATCGATATTAAGGTATAGATTTTTCCCAGAAATACTAGCATTTTGTCCTAGCTCTCTTACGTATTTACCATAAGCATTGACTTCAATACGTTTATGTCCAAACTCACCTCTGAGTTCGTTTTCATAATAACGTTCTATACCATTTTTACCTACTTTGAAATTCTCATCAATGAAGCTTGGCAAAAGTTTTGTTGTATTGGGGCGCCCCATATATCCTAATATATGCACAGTAGATGCATCATTTGGGTAATGTCGATCGAATCCAGCATCTATAAATACGGACTTTAGTTCTGGGCGTCTTTCTTCGATAACCGCTATTTGTTGCCAATCCAGGCAATCCACAATAATAGCAGGCACACGTCGTCCACCTCTCTTTACTCTTTTTTGTATTTCGTGTATTTGCTCATTATCAAGTTCAAGAATTTTGCTAATTAGATCTATTTCAAGTGAGAATTTAGGGTTGCCATTCTTGTCCAGAAGCAGTCTAAAGCAGCTATTGTTTTTTGCGATGGTTTCGTTGTTGACATCAAAAATCTCGCCCCTTGTTGGATTTATGACGATCATTTTAATACTATTTTTATCAGATAATGTCTTATAGTCATCTTTTTTGAGGAATTGCATATAAAACATTCTTCCGGCAAGTAAGAACAATAAACTAAGCTTTCCAATTCCTATGACAAAAGTACGCCTAGTGACCATTTGTTTATTAAGCATATTTTCATCTAACATATTTGCTAAGTGTTTGAATTGGTTTTTTTATTAAAATAGATATTATTGGATAAGCAAAAATGGTAGTTAAAAAATAGAATATTATGGCAAATCCTTCGATGTGATGGGTGCTTTTAATAGTTACTATTAAATATCTACTTAAAATTATTACTAGACTATACACACAAAATATTGCTAAATTAGTTTGATAGTTTTTTAGCACAAACCATCTGCTCATCAGTTTTAAACCTTTGTGAGCTATTATAAAGATAAGCGGACTAGTACCTATGGGTAGATTATATATTTGATCAACAAATATTCCAGCCAAGAATAAATGCCAATATCTTACATCACTATGTGTGCTTAAATAATAAATAATAATTAAATCAAAAGCTGGAAAAATTTCACTATGTGGCCCCAATTTATGCCATTCAAACGGCAATATCAATAATATACTTAGGTAAAGTATATTTATGGTAATTAATAGGATTTTTGATATTAATTTAAACATAGTATTTAGATATTATTGCGTTGATTTACGGCGGCATTCATAATGAAACCAAAGCCAATAAGCATTGATGCCATCATTGTTCTACCATATGATACAAGAGGTAAAGGTATACCAACAGCAGGAAGTATCCCCATAACCATTGCAACGTTGATAAATATATGACTAAAAAATAGGGTAGTTATGCCTATCGCCATAAGTTTTGCAAACTGTGCTCGACAATTAATTGCTATATGTAGTGAGCTTATTATTAATATCGAATATAAAATAAGTAAAGCAACTCCACCTATAAATCCCAATTCTTCTGTTAAGAAAGCAAAGATAAAATCTGTTTGGTGTTCAGGGAGAAAGTTTAATTGACTTTGTGTGCCACTCAATAGTCCTTTACCAAATAAACCACCAGATCCGATGGCAATTTTTGATTGTATTATATTATAACCAGCGCCTAGAGGGTCTCTTTCTGGGTCTAGAAAAGTCAAGATTCTATTACGTTGATAGTTATGCATCATCATCCATATTAATGGCATTGTAGCTATCCCTACGGCACCAGAGATTATAAAATAGACTAACCTTATACCGGCCGCAAAAAACATAGTAATAACTACAATTATAGTTATGATACCAGTGCCCAAATCTGGTTGTTTTATAACAAGAGCTATAGGTATAATGGATGCAATTATAGGTATTAATATCTTGTGTTTATTAAAATTATATTTAGCACTTTCATTGAAATATTTAGCTAACATTAGCACTATTGATATTTTCACTAATTCTGATGGTTGTATAGTAAAAATACCTAAATCAATCCAACGAGTAGCGCCCATTGCAGATTTCCCAGTAAATTCAACTACAATTAATAATATGAATGTAAATGCATGAAATAAATAGGAAAGGTGATAAATCAATCTTAAATCCAGCATAGCTATCAAAATTGATATAGGCATAAAGACACTAAAAACAACAATTTGCTTTGATGCCCATGGTTCAATATGTCCTCCTGCTGCAGAATATAGTAAAATAAATCCATAAATGCATATAAGCGAAATCAATAATGGGATAGATAGCGGGATTCGCTTAATTTTTTTTAAAAACTGCTCTTTGCTATGTTCCATGATTAATTTGCATTATAAATTAATTTATATCTAGGGAGCTGTAATGTGATGGTAGTGCCCTCACCTTTTGTACTATCTATTAGAATTTTGGCGTCATGAGCGTCTAATAACATTTTGACAATGGGTAGTCCCAAGCCATATGACCCCGTATTATTATAATCAGAGCCATATACGGTACCATATGCGCTAAGAGCAATTGGTAACTCTTCCTCACTCATGCCAATACCTTGGTCGATTATTTTTATTTCTAATTTTTTTCTTACAAACTCCGCTGTTATCCTGATGGTAGTATTATCTTTAGAATATTTTATACTGTTGCTAATTAAATTACTCATAATTTGTACAAATCTTCTCTTGTCACATATTAATAATGGTAAATCATCACTTATGTTGGATAAGATATTGATATTTCGTTTATTATATCGAGCTAGAGTATTGTTTGTTGCTTCATTGATGATATCGTTAATATTATTTAAAGTATTTATTATTTTGAATTTACCTTCAAGAATTTGATTTTCATCGAGTATATCTGTAATAAAATCTAAGATTAGTTGAGAGTTGTCGTGAATACCTACGGCGTATTCTTTATACTTATTTGGTAATTTACCCATTAATTCCTTAATCATAATTTCTGATCCTGTGGTTATGAATCCTAAAGGAGATCTGATTTCATGAGCAGTGAATGCAAGAAAATCCGTTTTTGCTTTAGTAGCATTATTAGCTATTGCCGTTGCCTTTTCTGCTTTTGTTCGTAAAAATGTTTCCCTTTTGTAGATAGAAATTATTATGAATAAACATAAAAATGCAAATATACATACCTCAATGAATTTTTTAGCTATACTCTCAATGATATCCTGTTTTATTATATAATTATCTATATTAACTATAATAATAAATGGTAGACCTTTGAGAGGTGTGATGAAATAATTTACTCCATTTACCATATCAAGATAGGATAAATTTTGCGCATTATTTGCGTTAGCCTTTAATGTTTTTAGTACGTTAATTAGGTTTATATCTAATTCTTCATCATTTATAAGATTTTCTATAGAGGGTTTTGATTGAGCCACTACTTTCAATGCTGGATCAAGAATAACAAAATTAATACTTTTGTTGGTTTTTCTTAGATTTAAGCTCCTTATCATAGTATTAATATCATAGCTTAATACCACTGATCCAATATATTTGTTGCTTCTACTATCTGCTATATTATCAATAATTTTGAGACTATGCTCTTTGCTGGTTTTGCTACTAGTATAAAAAGATATTTTATTCTTCCAATCAGTGTTATTAATAAGTTTAATACCTAAAGTTTCTTGTATAAATTCCGCATATCTTGGTATTTCTAGAACGCCTTGAGTGCTAGTAACAATTTCATAAAAATTATTATCAATCCAGCTAAATTTTCTCCACCCAAAAAGTAGATTAAAGTCTTGTGATGTAAAGTGATCTTTTAGAATGTGGTGTATGTACTCAAGATTACTAGGATTGATTTGTATGTTTCGGCCAATCATATTGACAAAATATCTAGAATAATTTAGGTGATCTGTGATAACTGTTTCAAGCAAAATAGCTTCAGTTTGCATATCTTTCAATATTCGTTCTTTTTTGCTAGAATAAATGCGAATAAAAGACACAAGAGTAAGAATTATAACGATTATAATTACACTAAAAGTAATCATTTGTATAGCAACTTTTTGCTCTACGGGATCGATAATAGGTTTATCCTCTGACTCATACATAAATTACTGCAAATTCCTTGGTTGAAAGATTGTTTAAAACCTTATACTATACATAATTATTTATAATACATTATTGCTTATAAACTATGAAGTTAATATTATATAATTCTCTTGCAAGAAAAAGAGAGATTTTTTCGCCTATTGATATTAACTTGGTCAAAATGTATGTTTGTGGGCCCACAGTTTACGATCATCCTCATATAGGTAACGCTAGATCGGTGGTAGTATATGATATACTATATCGTATTTTGATAAAAATATATGGAAAAAAGCAAGTATTATATGTTAGAAATATCACTGATATTGATGACAAAATTATTGTCAGAGCAGCTCAGGATAAAATATCTATCTCTGAACTAACTCAAAAAACTACAGAGTATTTTCATTCTGACATGGACTATCTCGCATGTCTAAGACCCAATATAGAACCTAAAGCTACAGATCATGTACAGGAAATGATTGATATAATAAGTAAGTTACTTGCTAAAGGCGTGGCTTACAGGGCTCGGGATCACATTTATTTTGATGTAACACAATCGACCAATTATAACGAATTATCGGGGCGTTCTTTTGAAGAAATGTTTCAGGGTGTGCGTGTGGATAACAGCGAAGATAAGAAAAGCCCAAATGATTTTGTCTTATGGAAGCCTGCTTTAGATAGTGATGATGAGTCTGCCAAATTTAATAGTCCGTTTGGTATAGGAAGGCCTGGTTGGCATATTGAATGCTCGGCAATGAGTCATAAATATCTTGGGGAAACATTTGACATACATGGCGGTGGTGCTGATTTAATATTTCCGCATCATACTAATGAGATCGCACAAAGTTGTGCTGCTTTCCCGGGCTCTGACTTTGCAAAAACTTGGGTGCATAATGGTTTTTTAACTGTGAACCATGAAAAAATGAGTAAATCATTAAATAATTTTATAACAGTGCAAGATTTAATTAGCCAGGGCGTAAAGGGCGAAGTGGCAAGATTATTTTTATTAAGTAATCATTATCGAAAGCCAATAGACTATAATGAAAAAGCAATATTGGATGCAAATAAAACTATATCATACTGGTATCGTGCTATCGAAGGTATAGAAGAGGATCAATTGCAAATTCATCAAGAGTTGCCTATAAATTTTATCCAAGCATTATTAGAAGATTTAAACACCAATAACGCTATAAAAATTACTAATGATTTCGCAAAACAAGTATTTACACTAACCAATCATGAGCAAAAAAGAGAAGCAGCTAGCAATATGTTAACCTGTGCGCGATTTTTGGGTTTAATGCTTGGCTCGGCGCAAGATTGGTTTCAAACTATTGGTAATATAGAGCAAGTGGATCAATTAATTGCCAGAAGAGTAGTTGCTAAAAAAGTTAAAAATTGGAAATTGGCAGATAGTATCCGAGATCAGTTGATGGATATGGGGGTAGTGATTGAAGACAGGGGTGATGGCTCTACTACTTGGAAAAGAAGGTAATTACAAATCACTTGCTAAAAGACTATAAAATCTTTATAACTAATGCACTAAATTAAAAATTAATAAAGGTTTTACTTATGACTCTACAATACACATTCTCTATTATTAAACCAGACGCTACAGAAAGAAACTTAACTGGTAAAATTAATTCTTATCTAGAAAACGCAGGGCTACAAATTGTAGCGCAAAAAATGGTAAAGTTAACAGATGCTCAAGCAAAAGAGTTTTATGCTGAACACTCGGAAAGACCATTTTTTAATAGCCTAATAAGCTACATGACATCTGCTCCAGTGGTATTGCAGGTATTAAGGGGCGAGAATGCGATTGTAAAAAATAGAGACGTCATGGGAGCAACTAATCCAGCTGAAGCTAAGCCTTCTACAATTAGAAAGGATTTTGCTAAAGATATTGAGGCTAATAGTATTCATGGTTCAGACAGCGCAGAAAGTGCTCAACGTGAAATTAATTTTTTCTTTGCAAAAGAAGAGATATTTGGGTAATTGTTTCACGTGAAGAAAGAATATAGTGTAGTTGTAATAGGAGCGGGGCATGCGGGTTGTGAAGCTGCTGCCGCGTCGGCTAGGACTGGTGTCGATACTTTGCTTATTACATTGAAGCCAGAAAACTTAGGAGAGATGTCATGCAATCCAGCAATAGGAGGCGTGGCTAAGGGTATTCTTGTTAAAGAAATAGATGCCTTAGATGGCTTGATGGGTCGGATAATAGATAAATCTGGCATACATTATAAAATGCTCAATGAGAGTAAAGGTCCAGCGGTATGGGGGCCAAGAGCTCAAGCGGATAGACAGTTATATAGAAAAGCTATGTTTGAAGAGCTTTCAAATTATCCTAATCTCACTATTTTGTATGATTCAGTTGAAGATGTAAAAATTCACGATAAAGAAATTCAAGCAGTTATTACTAAAAATAATAATGAAATTAAGTGCAATAAGGTTGTTCTAACTACAGGGACTTTTTTAGATGGCTTGATTCATATTGGAAAAAAAACTATTCCAGCTGGTAGGGTTGGAGAATCGCCATCTTATGGATTATCCAATACTCTTAAATCTCTAGGCTTTAGAGTGGGTCGTTTAAAAACAGGGACTCCTCCAAGAATAGATGGCACGACGATTGATTATTCAAAATTAGAGCGCCAGCCCGGTGATAAAGTGCCACGACCATTTTCTGAAATGACCAAGAGCGTAGAGGTTCCGCAAATAGAGTGTTACATAACTCATACTACAGAGGACACTCATGACATAATCCGCGCTAATCTAGATCAATCTGCGATGTATTCTGGACAAATAGAGGGGGTGGGGCCAAGATACTGTCCGTCTATTGAAGATAAAATAGTACGTTTTAGTTCTAAAACAAGCCATCAAATATTTTTAGAGCCTGAAGGTTTGAATGATATTACTATTTATCCTAATGGTATTTCCACCTCTTTGCCTGAAGAGGTGCAGGAGCAGTGGATTAAAACTATACCTGGTTTAGAGAATGCGACAATTATAAAACCAGGATACGCAATAGAATATGATTATGTGGATCCAAGAGAATTAAAATCAACATTAGAGACGAAAAAAATCAAGGGTTTTTATTTTGCTGGTCAAATCAATGGTACTACTGGCTACGAAGAAGCCGGAGCTCAGGGAATAGTAGCAGGAATAAATGCTGCTCTTGCGTGTCAAAATAAGCCAGCATTCGTATTAACGCGTGCAGAGGCGTATATTGGCGTTATGATTGATGATCTTGTTAATTTAGGAACGTCTGAGCCGTATAGGATGTTTACTTCTAGATCTGAATATAGACTATCTCTCCGAGCTGATAATGCGGACCTAAGATTAACTCCAAAAGCTCTTGCATTAGGAATAGTATGCTCTGATAGAAAAAAAATATTTGAAATAAAGCTGAGTGCTATCGAGGTAACAAGAGAGGCTTTGTTATCGATGATGATTACTTCTAGCGAGCTTGTGAAATTCAAGGTAGCAGTAGCGCAGGACGGTTCTAAAAAATCGGCTTATCAATTGATTGGATTGCCTAATTTTGGTTTGGATAAGACAAAAGAAATCTTTGCGAGGTTAGCTGATTTAGACGAGCCTAGTTTACAATATTTACAAATTGAGTCAAAATATTCCGTATATCTTAAAAGACAAAATATGGATATTCAGTTATTCAATACAGAAGAATACTACGTTATCCCAGAAAATTTAGATTATTCTATTATTAATAGCCTCAGCACTGAAATCAAAGACAAGTTGATTTTTCATAGGCCTGCAACTATAGGGGCAGCAAGGCGTATATCTGGAGTTACTCCTGCTGCATTAACCGCAATTATTGTTTATCTTAAAACTAAATATTCTTCATGATTATTGATATTGAAAGTTTCGTTTCACGTGAAATTTATGAGAGGCTAATGGAGTACACTAAGCTTTTATTGAAGTGGAATAACACGATAAATCTTATTGCTTCTAGTACTGTTCATGAAGTAGCGCAAAGACATATAGTTGATTCTTTGCAGCTATTTAAATTTATTGAGAACAAGGATATTGTAATAGTAGATCTTGGCTCAGGAGCTGGATTACCAGGTATAATTTTGTCTATAGCCGGAATTAAAAAGGTGACTTTAGTTGAGAGTAATTCAAGAAAAGTAGCGTTCTTGCGTCAAGCGGCTCAATTATCGCAAGGTGAGGTCGAGGTTGTGAATGAGAGGCTCGAGGAGGTCGCTGGTTTAAAGTGTGATATAGTAACGTCGCGTGCTTTTGCGGATCTTGATAAAATATTTACTCTTAGTCAAGGTGTTGCAGTGGCGAATAAATATTTGTTGCATAAAGGGGAGAGGTATCAGGAGGAAATTTCTAAAGCTAAGAAACATTGGTTGTTTAATAGTAAAGTTCATGATAGCATCACGTCTGATTATGGTAAAATTTTAGAAATTACAGATGTAAAGCATATTCCATGAGTGCAAAAATCATATCTATTGTGAATCAAAAAGGTGGGGTTGGTAAAACAACAACTGCTGTAAATTTGGCCACAATATTTGCAGTGATGGATAAGCGAGTATTGTTGATTGACCTTGATTCTCAAGGTAATACTAGCAGTGGTTTGGGGGTTCGACAGGAGCAGCGCAAAGTTACTTCGTATCATTTATTTTGTGGTTTAGCTTCTATAGATAAAGCGATTTATTCTACTGAAATACCTGGCCTATCTATTATTACTTCAAATACTAATTTAGCTGCGGTTGAAATTGAGTTGTTAGATAAGGAGAACCATGAACTGATTCTTAAAAATCTTTTGTTTCCGATATCTCAAGCTTACGATTATGTTATAATTGACTGCCCACCTTCGTTAAATTTATTGACCCTTAATGCCCTTGTGGCTAGCAATGAAGTAATCATCCCAATGCTTTGTGATTTTTATTCACTAGAAGGTTTAAGTCATTTGTTGAAAACAATTGAGATAGTAGAAAAAAAATTGAATCCACGGATTAAGGTGGGGGGAATTTTATTTACTATGTACGATAAAAGAAACCGCTTAACCGAGCAGGTAGAAAAAGATGTTCGTTCTTGTTTGGGCGATATGGTATATCATGTAACTATTCCTCGTAATGTTCGGGTGTCCGAGGCGCCTTCTCATGGAAAATCCGTGATAATATATGACCATAAATGCTCTGGCTCACTGGCGTATATAAGTTTAGCAAAAGAAATAATGGCTAAAGAAAAGAGCCAATTAATAAAGTAGGAAAAATATGAGAAATAAAGCCCTTGGTAGAGGTTTATCTTCCTTATTAAAAGAAGAAATAGTACCGATAGAAATCACGCAAACTAGTAATAATGTCGATATATCTTTGGTTGAAGCCAACAAAAACCAGCCAAGGAAACATTTTGATGAGGAGAAAATAAAAGAGCTTGCAGATTCTATAGTAAGCCATGGCGTTGTACAACCTATTATTGTTAATAAGATCACAGATGGGAAATATCAGATTATTGCTGGAGAGCGTAGGTTTCGGGCTTGCAAACTTGCTGGTTTAAAAACAATTCCAGTTGTAGTGAAGGAGTTGAGCCAGAAGGATATACTTGAAATTGCTTTGATCGAAAATATACAGCGCCAAGAATTAACTGCTATTGAAGAGGCGGAAGGTTTTCAACAATTAGTACAAAATTATGGGTATAGTCATAATGAACTTGCTGTTGCTGTTGGTAAAAGCAGGAGTCATGTTGCTAATTTATTGCGTTTGAATAATTTGCCAGCTTCTATAAAAATTATGATTAATAAAGGGCAGCTTAGTATGGGGCATGCTAGATGTTTAATTGGTTTAGAGAATGCTGAAGCATTGGCTGCAAAAATTATCGCCAATGATTTAAATGTGCGACAAGCTGAGGAATTGGCTGGTAACAAGCGTAAACCAACGCGTAATAATAAAGCGTCGGTGAAAGAAGAAGCACCTGTGGATGAAGATATAATAATGCTAGGTCAGTCATTAAGTGAAAAATTTGGTGTTAAAGTTGTTGTTGAAAATTCTTGGAATGGCGGTAAGATATCATTTCATTACAGCAATCTGGAAGAGCTGGATTCAATTTTAACAAGGTTTAATTAAATTTATGGAATTATTTTTAGATAGCGTCGATGGTACGGAAATTGAAAAATACAGCACTTTTATAGATGGTATTACTACAAACCCGTCATTGATGGCATCTTCTAAAGAAAATTTTTATGATACTGTAGACAAAATTTGTGCTTTAGTTAAGGGAGATGTGAGTATTGAAGTGGCGTCTAACGATTTTAAAACTATGGTTGAAGAAGGTGATAAAATTGTTGCGATTGCAGCAAATATAGTTATAAAACTGCCAGTAACTTGGGATGGTTTAAAGGCGTGTAAATATTTTACAGATAAGGGACATAAAGTAAATATGACTTTATGTTTTTCAGCTAGTCAGGCCTTATTGGCAGCTAAAGTGGGCGCCACCTATATTTCTCCATTTATTGGAAGACTAGATGATGTTGGCGAAGATGGTATGCAGCTAATTTCTGAAATTCGCACAATTTATGATAATTATGAATTTAAAACAAAAATATTAGCAGCTTCAATTAGAACAATTCAGCATGTTACGGAGGCTGCATTATATGGAGCCGATGTTGCAACTATTCCAGCAAAGCTTATGTCGCAATTAGTTGTTCACCCTTTGACAGATAAAGGGCTAGAGCAGTTTAATCAGGATTGGGCAAAATCAGGGATGAAAATTTAATTTTAATATATTAAGGAAAAAGAATGTCATATCAGTACACGTATGTAATGAAAGGCCTAAGTAAGGCTATTAACGGTAAGCAAATTTTAAAGGAAACTTGGCTATCATTTTTGCCTGGCGCCAAGATTGGCATTATCGGCCATAATGGAGCTGGTAAGTCGACGTTGTTAAAAATCATGGCTGGTCTTGATAAAGAGTATGAGGGAGAAGCCTTTATTGCCGATGGGGTCAAAGTTGGTTATTTGCCTCAAGAGCCGCATTTAGATCCTAGTAAAAATGTCTTTGAAAATATTATGGATGGTTTGGCTGAAAAGAAAGCGCTAATCGATGAATTTAATGAAGTCAGCGCTAAATTTGCTGAGGAAATGACTGATGATGAGATGAATGATTTACTTATCAGACAAGGCGATTTGCAAGAAAAAATCGATGCTTGTGATGGTTGGAGCATTGAAAGAGAAGTTGACATGGCTATGAGTGCATTGCGTTGTCCACCGAAGGATGCCGACGTCACTAAAATTTCTGGTGGTGAAAAAAGACGTGTAGCATTATGTAAATTATTGCTAGAAAATCCTGGTATGATTTTGCTGGATGAGCCAACAAATCACCTGGATGCAGAGTCAGTTTCATGGCTGGAAAACTATTTAAAAAATTACAAGGGCACTGTGGTAGCCATTACGCACGATCGTTATTTTTTAGATAATGTTGCTGAATGGATATTAGAAATTGATCGTGGTGCGTGTGTGCCTTGGCATTCAAATTATTCTGCATGGTTAAAGCAAAAGCAAGAAAAATTAGCTGGTGAAGACAAAGAGGATGATGATCGTTCAAAGCAGTTAAAGCGTGAATTAGAATGGGTCCAGCAATCGCCTAAGGCTCGTCAGGCTAAGAGTAAAGCTAGGATTAATGCTTATCAAGAGTTGTTAAATAAAAAGCGTGATGATAGTAATGGTGCTGCACAAATTATTGTACCAAACGGTCCAAGGTTAGGTGATTTAGTTATAGAGGTAAATGATTTATCAAAGCAATTTGCTGGTCGTGATCTGCTTAAAGATTTTAGTTTCAGAGTTCCGCCTGGTGCGATTGTAGGAATAGTTGGACCGAATGGTGCTGGTAAATCCACCTTGTTCAATATGATTACAGGAAAAATAGAGCCAGATGCGGGCAGCATTAACATTGGTGATACTGTCAAGCTTGGTTATGTTGATCAGTCTAGAGATCATTTAGATGATAATAAAAATGTATGGGAAGAGATTTCTGAAGGTTTAGAAGTTTTAGAACTTGGTGATTTATCTGTGAAAAGCAGAGCTTATTGTTCTGCGTTTAATTTTAAAGGCGCGCAGCAGCAAAAGAAGGTTGGGCAATTATCAGGTGGTGAGCGTAACAGAGTGCATTTGGCAAAGTTGTTGAAGGAAGGAGCTAACGTTATTCTTCTCGATGAACCTTCGAATGATTTAGATGTTGATACGCTTAGAGCTCTAGAGGATGCCATTTTAGATTTTGCTGGTTGCGTGTTTGTGATTAGTCACGATCGCTGGTTTCTAGATAGGATTGCTACTCACATTATTTCTTATGATAAAGATGGCAGCGCTACTTGGTTTGAGGGTAACTATGAAGATTATCATAATTATATGATTAATATTGTTGGTGAGGATACAAAAAATCCTAAATATAAACATAAAAAATTGGCTTAATCTTTAAATATGTCTTTATTTGAGATTTTAGTAGTAGTGATAGTTGGTTTTTTGGTGGCCAAGCCTGAGGATTTCCCTAAAATTATAAGAAAATTTAGGGAAATGCGGGCTTTTATCACTAATACTAAGCAAGAAATTATGTCTCATTTAGATCCAATTACTGAGCTAAAAGAGTCAGCTCTGGAGGAAATTTCTGTAAATTTAGATGAAGAAATGGACCAGATGAATTTTTACTTGGAGAAAATTGCTAATTTAGGCTCAGAATATGAAGGTGAATATTCCCTTACATCTATTAAAGAGCATTATCGTAAAGTAGTTAAAGATAAAATGAAGCAAGATAATTGATAATATAAATTAAATGTTAGCAAAATTTTTTCTAGTAAAAAGAAAAGAAACTTATTATTAAATAATTAAATTAAATTTCTTAAAATAATGACAAAACATATATCAGAAGAAAAAGGCGCAGAGTATTTCATGAATTCTCTGGTAAATAACGAGGTTATTGGCTCATCTGTAGGACCTGCAATTGAAGTGCAGAGGGTAGAGAATGGGATGGTTTTATTTAACACTTTAATAGGTACGGTTAAGTTTTTACAGTCTATATTAAAAGTTCCACTTCGTCTGGCAGAGTTCGTTTATCATGCAATTACAGGAAATGAAGTTGACGTCGTGGGTGATGAAACTGATCTTGGTATTAGTATTGTACCTTTAGAACTTTCTGTTGTAGATGTAACAGAAGCACATCCGCTTGAATATATACTTAATTGTACAGATCAAGAAATATTAACGACAATATTTACTCCAGCAGCATTAGATGAGTTTGGTTTAACGGAATATGCTGAGATGGGTTACGGTACTGTATCTAATCATAGTGAGCAACGTTCTGTACCAAGTGCTAAAAGAAAAGCCGCTGGGTATGAGTTAATACAATTGGTATTTAGTAAACCTGAGCAGGTGATAAATATCATGATGGGATTGCAAAATCCTATAAATTCAGAAGATGATATTGAAGCTTCTACTATTACAACAGAAGGGACAAACATTCTTGCTGTTAAAGTTGAAGGGCATGCTGTCGATACAGTATTTAATGTTGCTGCTTTTAAACAAATGTTACAAAGGTATGTACCAGAATTATCAGCACATACTGCGCCAATAATTGCACAAATTGAAGAGAATTTATATTCAGTTGATTTAGAACAACTAAAACAACATGTTGGACAGCATGTGAGTGAATTATTATTTCACCAAGAAAATAATGGATCTAACCTAGTATATCGCCCGGTGGGGATTCCTTTGCCCGGTGGAAGACTTGCATTGCAATCAGACTCTAATTTGAGTGCGTATGGAGAAAAAGCTTTGTTTTATATTGCTATTGATGTTAGTGGTAGTATGGAACAAAATTTTCCTAGTTGTATTGAAAAATTACAATTAGTACTTAAAGATATTATAGATTCTACGGATAATTGGGAAATAAATTTAACGGACTTTGATTCAACTTCAAGAAGCAGAGTATTTAACTCTAATATGCATTCTTTGCAAAGCCTAGAAGAGCATGTAGCAAATTTATATGTAAGAGATTGTACGAGATTATATGATACAATGCTTGAGCAGTTTGATGCAATTGTACAAAACCACAGTGGTTATAGTAGTGTTGCTATGATAGTTTTTACAGATGGTCTAGATAATGCAAGTACTATAAAAAAGTCATCTGTGGTTACTCAAAGTGCTTTATCAAGCCGAGAAGCCGTAGAAAATTTTCAGATATTTACAATAGAACTTGGGAACCGCAATAGTGAATTTTTTACTGAATTAGCGAATGAGGCAGGTTGTACTCATATTAGTATAGATAATATAGAACAATTTCAGGAGTTAAGGCAGTATGCTGGTAGTTTATCTGAGAGCAGTCATGTGTTGAAATTTTTAGATAAAGCAATGCATACTTATCATCAAGTAATGGTTGAAGGAAAAATTTCGGTTGGTAGGAGTACGGTGTCTGTTAGCGACGTGATGACCATAGGTGGTGAAGGATATAGTATTTCGCAACCAACTTTCCCTTTATTGACTGAACTTTCTGCGCCAGATGCAGTAGAAAACTCTGAGTCATTAGAGTTGAATTTGCTTGGTGCTAACGTGAACGCCGATATTTAAATAAATTAACCTGATAGTCCAGTTTTACAACAGAAGTGTCTAAACTATCAGGTTTTTGCTCTAACTTGACTATGCGCTGGATATGCGTTAAACTTATCCAGATTGTAATTTGCTAGAAGTTTTATAAATGAGTTCAGCTTTAAACATGTTTAAGAACTGCTTCCTATTCGGGTTCTCTCGATTTATGGGCTCTGCCTCATATTATCGATTTATCATGTTTTATCATTTATTTAAGAACCAAATTAATAGCAAGAATAGGAACACACCATGCAATCTACTAGAACAAAAATTACCACACCCACTATAAACCACCAAATATCAACTATTTCTTGGTTGCTTAGTTTTGCTCTATTATCCATTACTGTTGTTTTATTAGGGCATAGCAATATAGCTTTTGCTGAAGACAAAAAATTGATTACTATAACTGAGATTGTTGAGCATCCATCGCTTGAGCAAGCAAAGCGGGGTATTATTGATGTATTGCAAGAAAATAACTACGAGTTAGGACGTAATCTTGAAATAATCCACAAAAATGCACAAGGTGCAATCGCTAATGCGTTATTGATTGCTAAGCAGTTTGTGTCTTTATCTCCTGATGCAATAGTAGCAATTTCTACTCCATCAGCTCAAGCTGCGATCAAGGCGGTTAGTGGTACTGATATACCGCTTATTTTTTCCTCAGTCACAGATCCAGTTGCTGCTGGCCTAGTAGCGAAGATTGATGTTCCTGAGGCTAATATAACAGGCGCTATTGATTATCCATTAATCGATGAAGAGATTGAATTAATACAAAAATTACTACCACATGCAAAAACTATAGGTTTCCTTTATAGTGCTGGTGAAGCAAATTCAGTCAAGACTATTGATTTGATGAAAAAAGCAGTTCAAGGTAAATTTGAATATATAGATTCCCAAATAGCTAATTCCAATCAGCTTGGCCAAGCTATTACAGCTCTTGTGGGCCGTGTTGATGCTATTTATATTCCATCAGATAACACGGTGTTTTCTGCTATGCCCAAGTTGATACAAATGTCTAGGAAACACAAAATCCCGGTATTTTCAAGCGACCCGGACTCCGTGGAGCAAGGTGTCTTAGCATGTATTGGTTATACACAATATGAAGTAGGTCGGACGGCGGGACAATTGCTAGTTAGAGTGCTAGCAGGAGAGCGAAACATTGCAATTCAAAAACCTCAAATAGCGCAAATCTTTATTAATAAGGATTCAGCGGATATTATGGGGATAGACCCCCCTGAAGAGTTGCTTGGAATAAAGACAAATATTGTGGTTAAATAATATGCATAGAAAATTTTTGATAAATTTTATATTTATTTGTTTCTGGTCACTTACAAGTTTAGCCGAAGAAAAAATTCTGATAACGGTAAATCAATTTGTTAGTCATATATCTCTAGATGCTGTACAAGATGGTCTTAACGAGGCGCTACATAATCGTGAAGTTGTACCGGAAAGGGCGAGTATAATTGCTGGCAATGCACAAGGTAATATTAGTAATAGCGCGCAAATTTCAAAGCATCACGCATCGTTTAAGCCTAAATTTATGGTGGCCATTGCAACTGCATCTGCGCAGACTAATTTGAAAGCAATGAGAAATGATGCAATTTTAGCTTTTGCAGCTGTGACTGACCCTAGTGCTGCAAATTTAACAGGACATGATAATGTAATTGGCGTGACAGATAACCCCCCGCTTGAAGAGTTAATTGATTTAGCTATGCAAATTTTTCCTAAGTTAAAAACAGTCGGTGTGATTTCAAACTCTGGAGAGGTTAATTCAGTAAAGGTAACAGAAAATTTAAAAGCTATATTAGATAAACATGGTATAAAGCTAAAAAAAGTTTCTATAGCTAGTTCTAACGATATTAAAAATGCGATGAATAAATTAGTTGGCGAGGTGGATTTTATTTACTTACCACAAGATAATTCGGTAGTTTCTGCGCTTGATAATATTGCAAGTATTAGTAGAACTACTAAGACACCATTGCTTGCAAGTGATCCAACCTTAGTTGATAAGGGAGTACTTATGGCCCTTGGTGCAAATTACTTTAAAAGTGGTGAGCAACTAGGAAATATGATTGCAGATCTTATGGATGGCAAAGAAGTAGAGCAACCAATTCAAAGCACTACAGCAAAAGAATTAAAAATTAACAAGCAATTAGCTGCAGAATTTGGTATAGATATTCCAAAAACTTTAGTTGAAGGAGATAAATAAATGAATCAATTACAACTTCTTGGCGCGGTTGAGATAGGTTTGATTTACTCACTTGTAGCCATTGGGGTATATATTACTTTTAAAGTGATCGATTTTCCTGACTTAACAGTTGACGGTAGTTTTACCTTGGGTGCAGCGGTTAGCTCTTCTATGATATATGCTGGATTTGATCCGTATTTTTCTACATTTGTTGCGATATTGTCTGGTGGTTTTGCAGGAGTTATTACTGGCTATTTAAACGTACGCTGGGATATTTTGGGATTGCTTGCAGGTATATTAACCATGACCACTCTTTATTCAATAAATTTGCGTATTATGGGGCGTCCTAATATAGCCATTATTGATTCTGATACAGTGTTTGGTAATTGGTCTATAATTGGCACGATATTGGTTATAACAATTATTACTATAATATTATTAACTAGATTTTTTGCTTCTGAATTTGGTTTAGCTGTGCGTGCTGTTGGTATTAACCCTAAGGTTAGTAGTTCTTATGGTATAAACGTTGGAATAATGAAAATAGTAGCTTTAAGTATCAGTAATGGCATTGTAGCTTTTGCTGGTTCATTATTTGCTCAATCTCAGGGATTTGCTGATATTTCAATGGGCACAGGAACAATTATAGTTGGCCTTGCCTCGGTTATTATTGGTGAAGCATTAGTAAATCCTGAGCGTGTCTGGGTGTCTTTGCTTACCTGTGCGGCTGGTTCCATTTTATACCGTGTTGCAATTGCTTTTGCTCTAAATGCTCATGATATTGGCCTTGAAGCTTCTGATTTAAATATGATAACAGCATTATTGGTAGCATTAACTATGATTTTTACAAAGCTCAGGAAGAAAAGTGGGGCTAGGGGCGTATGATAGAGTTAAAAGGCACTCACGTAGTTTTCAACAAGGGTACTAAGATAGAAAATCATGTGCTAAAAGGCATTGATTTTAAGGTAATGGATGGTCAGTTCGTTACGATTATCGGCGGTAATGGTGCTGGTAAGTCAACTTTGATGAATGTGCTTTCCGGCAATATAGTTCCTAATAAAGGTAAAGTATTTATAGATAGTCTTGATGTAACTCGTATGTCTACAGAAAATCGTGCTAGCATGGTATCACGTGTGTTTCAAGACCCAATGATTGGTACATTTGCTGATTTAACCATCGAAGAGAATATGAGTTTGGCATCAAGGCGTGGAATTAAACGTGGATTATCGCTTAGCTTAAATTCGAAATTAAAAGCTAAATTTAAAGAATCTCTATCTGATATTGGTATCGGGCTAGAAGATCGTTTAACAGATAAAGTCTCATCTTTATCTGGTGGTCAAAGACAAGCATTAAGTCTAATCATGGCGACTTTACTTGGTTCTAAGATATTATTGCTAGATGAACATACAGCAGCGCTTGATCCCAAAATTGCTAATAAAATTATGCAATTAACTGATAAAATAGTAAAAAGACATAATCTAACTGCTCTAATGATAACCCATAGTATGTCTCAAGCACTTGCATATGGCGATAGAACAGTTATGATGTATCATGGTAAGATAGTTCGTGATATGTATGGCGCGGAGCGTAAAAAATTATCATCAGCTGATCTCGTTAAATATTTTGATCTTTAAACGTAGGGTTACAATGTCGTCTAAAACAAATAATTATTCTAAATTAGAAAAGAAATTTGAAGAAATCACACATCTAGGAAATATTGCAATGATCGCTCATTGGGATGCAGCTACTATGTTACAAAAAGGTTCTGCGCCCAGTAAGCAAAAAGAAATGGCAACTTTTTCGTCTGTATTACATCGCATGGAAACATCACAAGAAATAGGTGGTTTGATTGAAGGTTCACTTGAAGAATTTGACCATCTAGACGATTGGCAAAGGTCAAATTTGGCTAATATCAAAAAATCATATGACAATCAGATATGCATAACTTCTGAAATTCAGCATGAATATAGTATAGCTTCTGGCGAGTGTGAATTTACTTGGCGCCAAACTAGGATTGATAATGATTTTCAAAAACTAGAACCTTATTTAGATCGAGTATTTGATTCAGTACGCCGTATTGCTGCTCTTAAGGCAGATCAATTACTAAAATCACCCTTAGATGTACTTATTGATACTTACGACCCAGAACGTACTAGTGTGGAAATTAAAAGCGTTTTTGATGTATTAAAAGCCGAATTGCCATCTTTAATTAATAAAATTACCGATAAGCAAGCTTCAGAAAAAATTATTCCATTAACAGAAAAAATTGATGAAGCAACACAAAAAGCTATTGGTCTTAAAGTAATACAAAAGATGGGGTTCGACTTAGATCGTGGGCGTTTGGATAAATCTGTGCATCCATTTTGTATTGGATCTAACGATGATGTACGCTTGACAACTCGTTATGATGAAAATAATTTTTTATCTAGTTTATTTGGTGTTATTCATGAGACCGGCCATGGTTTATATCAACAAAATTTACCGGTTGCATACCGGAATCAGCCAGTTGGTAGTCCTAAAGGTATGGCTTTCCACGAGAGCCAATCTTTGATTATGGAGAATCAGGCAGCTGTGTCAAAACCATTTATGCAATGCTTAGCTAAAATACTCAAAGATGATTTTTCTTTCTCGTCTGCGGAATATTCAGCGGAGAATTTATATGGTTTAGCAACTAGGGTCAAGCCTAGTTTAATTCGAGTAGATGCAGATGAGGCTACATATCCGCTACATGTAATTTTACGTTTTGAAATAGAAGAAGCAATAATTGAAGGAAATTTAAGAGCCGCAGATTTGCCTGAATTATGGAATAGTAAGATGCAAGAATATTTAGGTATCACCTCAGATACAGATGCTGATGGTTGTATGCAAGATGTGCATTGGCCCTCAGGTTCTCTTGGCTATTTTCCTTCATATACAAATGGTGCAATTATAGCCAGTATGTTGATGAAATCTGCCAAAGAAAAATATTCATCAATTGATTCCGAGCTAGCGCTAGGCAAGTTTGATAGTTTAAACAAATATTTAACTGATAACTTAAGAACATACGGATCATCGAAAATTTCTACTGATTTATTACAAGCTGCAACTGGCCATAAAACAGTGCAACCTATGATTTTTATTGATTACCTAAAAGCTAAATACTTGTAGTTTATAGCAAATATTTGTCATCAATTGCTGTAAAAAAATTCGTAATTAGTTACATATTCTGATAGAGGGTGTTGACAATCCAGACGATTATTGATATCCTCTCTTCTGAAGCTAAAGGGCTGAACATTTCATTGCCCCTGCTGTTCCCAAAAAAATTTATTATAATATTAATTAAGTACAAATTTAAAGCTATGTTGGCGCTTATTGCCAATGCTATAAATTTTTCTTAAATCAAATAATCCTATTTTAACTTTCCCCAATATAATAAACAATGACTAAACAACGTAAAGAGATTCAAAAGAAATCTGACAAATCCCCACAAAACCACGCTCCTAAAAAAGATCACACTCCACCCATAGAAAAAGAAGTAAAAGTTATTAGCCAAGAAAGCAATGGGGTAACGGTTACATTAAAAGAGCTCAAGAAAAAATCTCCGGAAGAATTACAAACTCAAGCAGAATCTTTAGGAATTGAAAATGTAAGCTCTCTATTAAAGCAAGAATTAGTATTCTCAATCTTGAAAAAAATTGTTGAACAGGGAGGGCAAATTTCTGGTGAAGGTGTTTTGGAAGTATTGCCAGATGGTTTTGGCTTTTTAAGGTCTCCAGATGCTAATTATTTAGCTGGTCCAGATGATATTTATGTCTCACCAAGCCAAATTCGTCGTTTTGGTTTAAAAAAGGGCGATACTGTTGAAGGACAGATTCGCGCCCCTAAATCTAGTGAGAGATATTTTGCTTTATTGAAGGTCAGTAAAGTTAATTTTGAAGATAATAATAACGCATATCACAGGGTACATTTTGATAATCTAACACCACTATATCCAGAAGAAAAATTAGATCTTGAAGTAGAGAATGAAACTAAAGAATTTAGCACAAGAACTATAGAGATGGTAGCTCCTATGGGTAAAGGGCAGAGAGCTCTTATAGTGGCGCCACCAAGAACTGGTAAAACGGTATTATTACAAAATGTAGCACACGCGATTACTTGCAACCATCCTGAAGTATATTTAATGGTTTTGTTGATTGATGAAAGACCAGAAGAAGTAACTGATATGCAAAGATCCGTGAAAGGTGAAGTAGTGAGTTCGACATTCGATGAACCAGCAGCAAGGCACGTGCAATTAGCAGAAATGGTCATCGAGAAGGCAAAACGTTTAGTTGAACATAAGAAAGATGTTGTGATATTATTAGATTCCATAACCAGATTAGCAAGGGCCTATAATACCGTGGTGCCATCATCAGGTAAGGTGCTAACTGGGGGTGTTGATGCAAACGCACTACAAAGACCGAAGAGGTTCTTTGGTGCTGCTCGTAACATTGAGAATGGTGGATCGCTGACAATTATTGCAACAGCTTTGATTGAAACTGGTTCTAGAATGGATGAAGTAATTTTTGAAGAGTTTAAAGGAACTGGTAACTCGGAGATTGTGCTTGATCGTAAAATTGCAGATAAAAGAATTTATCCAGCAATTGATATTACAAAATCTGGAACAAGAAAAGAAGAGTTGTTGGTTGATCGCGCTACATTATCCAAGATGTGGGTGTTGCGTCGTATTATTAATCCAATGGGAACTATTGATTCAATGGAATTCCTATTGAGTAAATTTAAGGAAACAAAAAATAATGCTGAGTTTTTTAACTCAATGAATTCTTAAAATAAAAACGAACAATAAATCTTAGGAGGATTTTATGCAAAAAAGAGCAAAAATAGCATTAATTGGCGGTGGGAATATAGGTGGAACTTTGGCTCACTTAGCTGCTAAAGAAGCTTTGGGCGACATAGTATTATTTGACTTAACAGCTGGCAAAGCCAAAGGTAAAGCTCTTGATATTGCCCAAGGTTCAACTATTGAAAATTCAGATATATCTCTCAGTGGTACAAATGAGTATAAAGATATAGCGGGTGCTGATGTAATAATTGTCACCGCGGGTATTGCTAGAAAGCCTGGTATGAGTCGTGATGATTTGGTAGCTATTAATGCTGGTGTTATGAAGACCGTAGCTGCTGGTATTAAGGAACATGCGCCAGATGCATTTGTTATTGTTATTACTAACCCTCTTGATGCAATGGTATATGTTCTACAGCAAGAAAGTGGCTTGCCGCCAGCAAAAGTAGTCGGTATGGCAGGTGTGCTTGATTCTGCGCGTTTTAATTGTTTCTTAGCAGAAGAGTTTAATGTTTCTGTCGAGAATGTGAATAGCTTTGTTTTAGGTGGTCATGGAGATACCATGGTGCCGTTAGCTCGTTATTCTACAATTAGTGGTATACCAGTGCCTGATATGATTAAAATGGGCTGGAGTACTCAAGAAAAAATTGATAAAATTATTAAACGCACTAGAGGTGGTGGCGGTGAGATAGTAGCATTACTTGAAACAGGCTCTGCTTTTTATGCTCCTGCAACATCGGCAATCGAGATGGCTAAAAGTTATTTATATGATAAGCGTAAAATAATGCCATGTGCTGCGTATTTAAATGGCGAATATGGTGAAAAAGATATTTACGTAGGCGTGCCAGTTGTAATTGGTGCAAACGGCGTTGAAAAAATCGTTGAAATTGAATTAAATAAAGACGAAAAAGCTGAATTCCAGAAATCGGTTGATAGTGTAAAAGAACTAATTAACTCGATCAAGCTATAGGTTTTTTAAATCATCAATCGCCAGTGATAGCATAATAGTTATTATTGGCGATTTTTTTATTAATTTAGTATCACTATAATATATCCATGCAACTTTCTGATTTTGATTTCGAGCTTCCAGTTGAGTTAATAGCTCAATCCCCCGCTAGCCAGCGTGATCATTCAAATTTACTGATACCAGACTCTCTGGGTAATAGAATAGTAAAATTTTATAATTTACTAGATTACCTACAAGAAGGCGATTTGCTAGTATTTAATGATAGCCGTGTAGTAAATGCAAAACTAACATTACATTCTGGAGAGCGCAAAATTAATGTTAATCTGAACAAGCCTTCCGGTGTCAATAGTTGGTTAGGCTTTGCCAAACCTGCGAAAAAACTAAAAGAAGGCGATGAATTTGTTTTTGATAATCATAAAATTGTGATTAAGAAGAAATTAGAAGCAGGTGAAATAGAAATTGAGTTTCAAACAGATAATATTAGTATTTTTGACTTTCTAGATAAATATGGACAGGTGCCATTACCCCAATATATTAAACGTCCTGAGAATAACTTTGAGGATATTGAAAGATATCAGAATGTATATAGTCGTGCCAAGGGTTCAGTGGCTGCTGCGACGGCTGGATTGCATTTTAGCGAAGCATTGCTTCAGAAAATAAAGGATAAAAATGTAGAGACTGCATTTGTAACGTTGCATGTTGGTGCTGGAACTTTCCTACCTGTAAAAACCGAAAATATCCATGAGCATAAAATGCACTCTGAATGGTGTGAAATCTCGGTAGAAGCGGCGGATGCAATAAATGCAGCAAAAAAATCAGATCGTCGCATAATTATTGTTGGGACAACAGCAATGCGTACATTAGAATCGTGTTCTAGAGAAAATATTGTATATCCAGGATTGATGGAAACAGATATTTTTATAACCCCAGGCTATAAATTCCAGATAGCAGATATATTAATTACTAATTTTCATTTGCCAAAATCAACGCTGTTCATGTTGATATGTGCTTTTGCTGGCCACGTAGAGATGCAAGAGCTTTATAAATATGCAATAGTGAATAAAATGCGTTTCTTTAGTTATGGTGACGCGATGATGATTAATAGAAAAGCGTAGAAGTAATATTCTGATTAAAATAATTACCAATATTGTTTATGTTTATAACGCTAGATTACTACATAAGTTGATGACGGTGATAATATCTTATAATTTAACTAAGTTCTTATCCTTAACTCGAGGTTACGACGCGCCTTGTGCAGATTTTTTGCACAACATAAACTAACTAAAAATTTATCATAACACTAATAGGCAGTTTAACTAATATTGCTTAATTTGATTGTGATATTTCAACTATAGATATTCTTGTTATACTGCAGGTTAAAACCAAAATATTAACAACTAATATTGCAGAGACTTTATTATGCCTTTTTGAATTATCATTATTGCTTTCCAGTAAACATAAAGTCATACCACAATTATTTTTTCTTATAATTATATATTTAACTAATAATATATAATTATAATCCTCTTACCTTAAATTTACATAATATTTTAATGTTCTATAGATCATTTATAACCTTAGGTAAATGACCTATAGGTTATTTTTTCTTAAAACTTTAGAAGCTTTAGTAAAGGAAATTAGCGTGGTATTAAACTTTATAAATTATATGACTGTATGTTTTTAAATGTTTCTGTGATAAATCGGTCGAGAAAGACTGTTTATATAAACCAATGGAAAGATTTTATAGTTTTTGGCGTCTATATACGAATTCATTTTGAATAAATTAATTTATATTTACCCGAGACTCTAGACGTTTATAGAATAACTTAGTTAAAATTAAATTATAAATCAACAATGGTTATTGACAAATAGTAACTAAGAATATATAAAAACTTATACAAATTAATTATAAAAATATATATCATGAAAAATATTAATAGAGACCATCCATTTTCACCTGCCTTGTTACAAACTATCGAAAATGTGTATTCAGAAGATGTAATGTTTGCATCACAAAACCTACAAAATTTAATGGATTATTTTGAAGAAGGTCATGCAACTGCTGAAGAAGTTAATTTTCTAGTTATGACTAATGATAATCCAGTTGTAGCATTATTAGTTGCTTTAAACATTGCTAATCCAGAACATAGTGAAGACCTAAGGAAAATAGTAGGTCAAGTTGTTATGGATAGCGTAACAGAAAGTCTAAGATACGATTATAATGATTCTGATGATGAAGCGTTGATAGCGGGCGATACGGATGATTTACCTGAAGGTGCAATGTAAATAGTAAAGGTAAAGTTAAGGTTGATAAAATTTAAGTATAATATTTCATCAACCTTAACAATAACTAGCTTGTTTTTAAAATTAGGTATTATTAAACAGCGCTTAACCCAAGTTGGTACGAAATTCGTTAAAATGACACAAAAATCATAAAATTTAGAGTTATTACAATCAAAAAACCTCAAGAGTAAGCCGTTCTAAAAAAGATAGCAGCTTTGTAGTGCCATATACTACA